>OGKD01000163.1_pt1 | contig 63082 bp, 51 predicted proteins | sample 1572371 | NCBI WGS metagenome assembly OGKD01 (sample SAMEA2582096, study PRJEB24529) | metagenome | biome: Human gut stool | place: China | collected 2011 | reverse complement strand
TATTCTTATGCCCGTATTCGATGACCACACAATGGTCTAATCCGAAGAAAGTCTTGGCGATGTGTACATCAATGACATCACATAGCGGCACATTTCTGTTGGAAGAGAACCTGCCCTCATTGATGATGAGATATTCCATCTCCTCATCCAGGTCTATCGGTTTTACCATCTTGAAGGTATAGGTTGTATTCAGTATGCGCTCTATCATGCCCACGATGATGATAGCCACAAAGATGCCGATGATAGCCAGTTTGACCCAGAAGAAGTAAAGAGCCAGGATTGCAAACACCGCCACACCGATACGTGCCGTCAGCGTAAAGCGCTTATGAAAAGTTCTATCTGCCATAACTTTGATTTATTACCTTATATTATTGTCGTTTTTACGACCTTTTGATAGTCTAAAAGACTATATAACCTTAAATTTCGCTGCAAAATTACAAAAAATCCCTCTCTTATTACTCATTTTAAAGATTAATTATTACTTTTGCAACGAATTAAGAATTAATTCTGAGAGAATGGGGCTGTTTTATAGATAAAAACACCCGTTCTTAAAATTGAAATTAGATAAGAATAAACTCAATGGTTTATAAGTATGATTTTCTGATTATCGGCTCAGGAGTTGCCGGTATGAGTTACGCCCTGAAAGTAGCCAGAGCGCATAAAGGTAAGGTGTGTATGATTTGCAAGACCTCGCTCGACGAGGCTAACACGTCATTCGCACAGGGTGGTGTTGCGTCAGTTACCAACTTGGAAGTGGATAACTTCGACAAGCACATTCAAGACACGATGATTGCTGGTGATTATATCAGCGATTATAAAGCAGTGAAGCAGGTTGTCACCATGGCACCGGAGCAGATCAAGGAGCTCGTGCAGTGGGGCGTCAACTTCGATAAGCAGCAGGACGGCAAGTTCGACCTACACCGTGAGGGCGGTCACAGCGAGTTCCGCATCCTTCATCATGCCGATGATACGGGTGCAGAAATCCAGCGCGGTCTGATGGAGGCTGTGCGCAACTGTCCGGATATCGATATCAAGGAAAATCATTTCGCCGTGGAGATTATCACTCAGCACCACTTGGGTGCCCGTGTTACTCGCCGCACTCCTTATATCAACTGTTACGGTGCATACGTATTGAATCCTGATACCCAGAAGGTGGATACCTATCTGAGTAAGGTTACCGTGATGTGTACCGGCGGATGTGGTGCCGTTTATCAGACTACCACCAACCCTGTCATCGCTACAGGTGATGGCGAGGCGATGGTATACCGTGCCAAGGGAACTGTAGCCGATATGGAGTTTGTCCAGTTCCACCCAACCGCTCTCTATCATCCGGGCGAAACCCATCCTGCCTTCCTCATCACCGAGGCTATGCGTGGTTATGGCGGCATCTTGCGTCTGCCTAACGGCGAAAGTTTCATGGAGAAATATGATAAGCGATTGAGTCTGGCTCCTCGTGACATCGTGGCTCGTGCCATCGATAAAGAGATGAAGATTCACGGATTGGATCATGTCTGTCTCGATGTAACCCATAAGAATCCAGAGGAGACCAAGCGTCACTTCCCTAATATCTACGCCAAGTGTCTGAGCATCGGCATCGACATCACCAAGGAGTATATCCCTGTTCGTCCTGCCGCTCACTATATGTGTGGTGGTATCAAGGTAGATTTGAACGGCTGTTCAAGCATCAACCGTCTCTATGCCCTGGGTGAGTGTTCATGCACCGGTCTGCATGGCGGTAACCGTCTTGCCAGCAACTCGCTCATCGAGGCTGTGGTTTATGCCGAGACTGCTGCCAAGCACAGTATTGAACATGTAGATGAGTACGACTTCAATGAGAAGGTACCAGCATGGAATGATGAAGGTACTTTGACCAACGAAGAGAAGGTGCTGATTACACAGAGCGTGAAAGAGGTGGGCGAATGCATGAGCAACTATGTAGGCATCGTGCGCAGCGACCTCCGTCTGAAGCGAGCATGGGACCGTCTCGACCTTCTCTACGAAGAGACAGAAAACCTCTTCAAGCGTGTAAAGGTAAGCAAGGAACTCTGCGAGCTCCGCAACATGATTAACGTGGGTTATCTCATCACCCGCATGGCGATAGAGCGCAAGGAGAGCCGTGGTCTCCACTATACCATCGACTACCCTGTTCATGCTTACGACAAGGAGTAATCTTGAATTATCAGAATATTAAAAAGCTCGGATGCTTGTGATGCATCCGAGCTTTTTTTATTTTCAAGAATTTGAGAATTAGAGAATTTTTCTTTCTACCTATTGGTTCTGGTGAATTTTCTTTTTATCTCGTCAGCGAGAACTTGATGCTCAGACCGAAATCCTGCGTTGTGGTAGGATAACTGCTGCTCGACAGGAGCGGTGTGTTGGTCTGACGGTCATAATAGAAACTCATGGTAAGGAGTTTGCTGAAGGTATAATCGGCAGAGAAACTCAGTTTCAGAGCTTTGTTGCCGCTGCTGGCACTGCTTACCATTGAGGCAATATCACGAACGATGGCTGCCTGCTTGCGGAAACTGAAGTCAAGACGTAGATTCAGATCATGGTTGGTACCATTCTGAACCGTCTTGGTGGTCGACGCATTCTTATTGGCAGCATTCTTGTTGCCGCCCTTCGACTTAGAACGGGAGGCCTTGGCGCCCCAGCCGAAAACATCGAAGTTGTTGATGCGGTAACCCATACCGATTACCCAGTCCTTACTCAATGCCTCGTTCAGCTGCACACTCGTCATACTGAGGTTCAACACACGGGTCTGGCGATATTCAGCCTTCACCGTCATATTATTGTTGAATGTGACATCCATACCCAATAATGGCGAGAACGACTCGTTGATACTTACCTGCGAAATGTTGAACATGCTGCTTGGCGACGGATTGCCCGTAGTGGCATCATTCACGAAGCCGAGACCGTTCATATACTCCTGGAAGGTGCTGTAACTGTTGTAGCTGCCAACCGCAAAGACGCTTTTGTAAGAGTGGTTGATGTTAACACTCTTAAAGTGCTCGTTGAACCAAGGCAGACGTCCCAGTCCACTATAACGGATAGTCCAGTTTGGCAACATCCGGCTCAAAGTTGGGAATACCGAGAGCGAATTGCCACCCATCGAGGTATAAGCCTTGAGGAAGGCAGGAATCATGACATCGCTGCTATACTGGTTGACCGGTGTGCGGGAAGCATCAAACTTGCCGCCAGCCAGAGCCGAACCAGCCGGATAAACAGTTCCGGCATACTGCGCCTCTACCCTATCTCTGAAACCAGCCAGCGAGTTGACAAACTTCTCGAAGGTCTTGCTGCGATACCCCGAATTGGCATTGCCCATTCCCTCGAAAGCCGAACCCAGCGAGATGGTAGTCATCTGGAAGGCTCCACTCTGGGTAGTTGGCGTTCCTTCATACATATACTGTATGCTCTTCTGCGTGGTCTTGGTACGTGTGGCAGAGAGATCAATCTTGAAATCCTTGACAGGCTCCAGGGTGGCACGCAACGTAAGATTATCCGTTCTGCTGGTAGTGGCTGGTGTTGCGATACTGTCGTTGCAGAGCAGCCAGTCATTGTTTCTAGCCTTCTCGATATAATCGTCGCCAACCATACCGAAGGCGAAGTCAAGACCCGGTGCCATCTGTCCCACCTTCTTCTGTCCGAAGGCATCACCCACACTAGGCAAGAAGCCCGGCAGGGTGAGCTGATAGCTGCTGCGATAGTTGATGCTCACATTGCGCACCATCATTGCCAGACGACTAGCCAACTGCAATCCCTTATACCATTTCTTATCATCAAGCGGTTCCTTAGCCAGTACAGAGAGTTTCACCTTCATGGCAGTATCTACCTTTGAGATGATTCTGATCTGGTTATTATCCACCTTTTTATATTTAAGCGGGAACACTTTGCCGTCTTCCGTCTTGGCATTCACAATCAGTCGCTTGGTATTCTTGCCGTGACGTATCTTGAATGTAGTATCAGGCAGGAGGGTGATTTCCCGTTCGAAGGCACGCTTGTTCTTAGGCAGCGCCTTCTTCGGATCAGCTGCCTGTTCCTTTGCTTCCTGCTTCTTTTTCTTTTTTTCCTGCTTCTTGCGCTGCATCTGTGCCCTACTCTGGGTACGGTCAAACTTATCGTTTACCTTCTTCAGGAAAGGCACATGGTTGTAGAGTTTCACCAGGTTGAAGTTACCGTTCAATGTCAGTTCGCGCTGGGTATTGATGGTATTTCCATACGAGTTGCCCTCCTCATCCTCTGTACCGCGCTCCCAAGAATAGTTGGCATTGTAAGAGGCATCGCTGTTCACCCAGTCGAAGACAGGCAGCAGATTGAGAGGCACCTTGTAGGATGCCTGGAAATTCTGACTGTAGTCGAGCGGTGCACCCCAGTGGCGGATGCTGGTCCATACGGAATCCTTCCAGGCATGATACTGGTCGGCATAAAGATCCTTGTTGACCGGTGTATATGGTTCCTCTATCTGTGCATGGGTAGCACTTTGGAAGTTCATGTGCAGGTTCTTGGTCAGATCCCAGTTGATGGAGAACTCACGGTTCCAGAGGAACTGTTCACTGAAGGTGAGCGGCAACTTTGAGTCTACTCCAGCAGCTCCACTCATCAGGGTTTCCATATCGCGCTCCTGCAACTCGTAGTAATCACGCGTCATCTCGGTATTGAAGGCAATGTTCTGCGGCAGCCAGTTCAGTCCGAAACGTTTCAGAATGTCGAGCCACTTGCTCTTGTTCTTCAGTCCCTTGAATGGTTCCCATGCCTTATAAACCGGGCTCCACGAATAATCCAAGGCTCCGCGCCAGTTGTCCTTGCGCTCATACATCGTCGTTTCACCCGTAGTATACTGATGCTGATGACTGTAGGTGAATGAGAAGTTGGCTGGATCGTATGGCATCGGATGGCGCTTGGTAGCGATACCCACCCGGGCATTCGAGATGGAGAAGTTGGTCTGCGTAATCTTGGTGGCAGCGATATTCTCGATAGAATCGCGCTCATGCTTGGAGCCGGCGGCATCGAGGGCATCCTTCAACTCCATATCGGTATCCAGCGGATTATACTTAGGAGTGGTCTTCTCCTTGGTAACACTATAATATAAAGGTATGCTCACCTTCGCCTTGTCAGGGAAGAACTTACCCATTTCGAGCGATGTGGTCACACTGTAGGTACCGTAATTATCTGTAGTGCGACTTGCCACGCCATCTTCCAGACCGCCGAATCCCTCGCTGATGTATCTGCCGGTGGCATTCACGCTACCCAAATCGGAGAGTTGTACGTTCAGGTTGGCATTGGCAGCCCAACCGCCCGAATTATTATGTTCCTTGAGTCGGAGTTCGTTTATCCATACCTCACCACTCTTGATTTCGGCAGAATTGTTTCTAACACCCAGCATCATGGTCTTCACCTCGCCGAGACTCGGATTACCCACGATGGTAATCTTGTTCTGCGGATGTTCTGCATCCATCATGGAATAAGGAGCGAGATAAGAAGCCACACCCTGTGCCTTCGCCTTGTTACGGTTTTTCTTCAATGCCGTAAAGACGCTCAGCGGCACATCGAGCATATTCTCCTCAGGCCATACCGCCTTACAGTCGGCAAGCACATAGCGGTTGTAGTTGGAGCGTGGCTCGGTGAGTTTCAGCGGGATTTCATACTCGTAGTAATTATTCTTGTAATCACTACCCAGACGGATGAAGACTGAGAGATCACCATCCTGCAGACGGGTGGTATTCTGCTCCAATGCATTGGCATGGGCAAACATCTGGATGCGCTTGTACTGGCGCAGATCAAGGGTAGAATTCTTGTAAACCGCCTTCGCCTCGCCTGTGCTCATATTCTTGACCACCAGACTCAACGCCTGCTCGTTAGCCTCAACCAACTGAGGCTGACTAGGATCCTGTTCGCGCTTGATACCCGGAGGCAATACATAGTTGACCGGTGTCTTCTCGCCGTTCTCCTCCAGACTCACGCTGCTTGCGTCGAGGGTTCCACCACTGGCTGCACTAAGCGGCTGGTCATAAGTACGCCACTTGCCCATCACGAGGTCGAAGGTACCGAAACGCAGCACGATAGGTTTCTTGAAACCGGTGAGGAACATACGCATGAAGCGGATGCTAGAGAAATCGTTGATGTTGCCCTGACGGCTCTCAAACTCATCGATAGGTATGCGGAACTGATACCAGGTAACGGTAGACTTGGTATTATCACGCCAGGTCTGGCTGTATTCACGCTTATCTACAATATGATTGTTACCCACCACGAGATCTTCCGGACGGATGCTGACATGGTACTGGAAGTATTTCTCATATTCGTTGAGGGTATAATCCTGGTTGATATCCTCGACATCCGGCGTTGACTTATAAGAAGTATCATAGCTCTCAGAACGGCTGTCGCTGTCAGGCGAGTTGCCCTGAGGATTATTGATATACTTATATCGCTGCAAGATAGGAGCACGCATCTCATCCCAGTCGGAACCGCGGAAATAGTGGTAGTCATCACGTGCCGGATCGGCAAAGATGCTGTCGAACACCGCCTGGTTCACCTTGCCCTGAATCTGGTCGAGATAAGCACTCTTGTAGAATTCCTGCTCCTCGGCATCAGTCAGTCCGTTGAAACCCACATCCTGCAAGGCTCTGCTGCCACTGGTGGTAGCAAAGGCATAGGTCACGGTGCTCTGGGTAGGAATCTTACCCCACTGGGTATAGGTGTAGCTCTTGCTGCCATCTACCGGCATGCCACTCTCATAGAATTTCTTGCCATCACGCAGGATATCCTCGCTCACCTCGCCCAGGTTGATGTAGAAATCGCCACCATAATCGGCAGCATCAGCCTGCTCACGGGAATAGATGAACGGATCGAGCATCCAGAACTCGATGTATTCGATGTTTGCCTGCTCGAAATCGTTGGTATCCAGCTTACGCATCATTCCGCCCCAGTTGCGCTGCGGATTCTGCAGGGTTCCGTCAGCCTGCAAATCTGTTACATTGAAGTTGTATGGTCCCGGCTCGCTTGGATAGTAAGCCAGATTGAGTACATTCAGGGTATTGGTAGCGCCCTGATAACTGCTCTGGTCGCGCAATGGGAAGAGCTCCTTGGTATAGACCTCGCGAACATAATGGTTACTCAACTGCTTGAGGTCGCCCTTGATATGTCCCGGAGTGAGCGAACTTCCACGGCGGGTGAACAGCGGATCGATGGTATACCAAGCTAGGCGCGAACGGTGGAAGCCGCTGCTCAGACCGGTCTTATCGCTGTAATCGTCCTTGAAATTGAGCGAAGGCACACTGGATATAAACCAGGAGGTAGGAGTCGTTACATCGATGGTGGTCTTCGTACCCTCGAAGTCATCGATATAAGATGCATTGTCCTGTGTGCCACCTGCCTCACCGGCAATGAGCTGGGCAAATTCTCCTGTAAAGGATATCTGCGATGGCTGGGTGAGGTGCAGGAATGGTATCTTGTCAAGCACATTGGTGAGCCACTGACTCTCCTTGCGCCAGTTGAGATTGATGCCCCAAAGGGTGTTCTTCAGCGGTTCGGAGCCCATGGATACCTTGGTAGTAAGCGCCTGTTCGGAGAGGTGCTGGATAGTACCGCTCAACTGGAAGTTCTTGGTAAAATCATACTCCCAGTTCAGTCCGAACATCGTTTTTCGGGTTTGTCCGAAATCGGTATTACTCTCCAGAGAAACGTTGACAGCCGTACCGGCATCGATGATGCTCTGGTTCAGGATGGTCACCTCACCGGCACTGTAATCTACCGAATAGTCGGTGCCCTCTTTCAGGGTGATACCGCCTGCCGTAACGACCACCGAGCCCTGTGGCACATTGTAGGCATCGAGCGAGATGACATTGGCTGCAGAGCCCTTGAACTGTCCCACAATCTGATACTTGTTCTTTTCGGCTATCTGCTTGGCTACGGTCTTCGTACTGTCATAAAGTTCGGTAAAGGCATACTTTTCTGCCTTGTCGGCAGCCACGCCCCGCTTGACCAGATAATCACGCATATAACTGCCGAAAGGCTCTACCTTCGGAATGAACACGCGTCCATTAGAGATGGTATAGCCTTCTACATAATCGAAATATCCATTGCTGTGTGCCTTGTTGTTGTTATCCAGACGGTCGGCGCCCAGCACACGGATGATAGGCTGCTCCTTCACCTGCTGCTCAGGGATATAACTGAGATATACACCGGTGGTATCGCTCTGGTATTTTACATCCAGGCGGAACTTCTCCTTCTCTACAGTAGAAGCCAGATAATAAACGTTCTTCATCATCAGCCCCCAGTTGCCCTGTCGCGGATTATTGCTGGTATTCTTGAGCGATTTCACGAAGAGTGCCTGCTTGGTATCGCTGAGATCGGATGCAAACTCGCCCACCTGATAGGTTACGCCTCCCGAGGTATACTCATAGGCTACGGCAAGCACCTGGTCGGTCTGCAGACTGGTTTTCAATGAGATATAACCCAATGCAGTATTGACTGTATACTCAGAAGAATTGAGCAAACGGGCACTCTCCAGCTTCTCATAATCGGCTCCGCCAACCAGTCCGCCTCCATCGAGAGTGGTTGCAGCCTGGTCGATGTCACGGGCAGCAGCATACTGCCCTGTCATCGCCGCATACTCTGTATTCGCCTGGTTAGAAGGCACCTGTCCACTCGCCGCCCACATCGGGTTGCTCAGTTTCTGGTTCTCGCCCAGGTCGGTCAGGGCTACGATGTTTCGGGTATTGGTGGTATTGCCGGTTTTGTTGGTAACCCACACCTCCACACGGTTGATGGTGATGCCCGTGGTGAGATTAGGGAGTTTCTGCATCCAGGCATCATAATGGTTTCTGAAATACTGGGAGAGGAAGAAGTGGCGGTTCTCCTCATAATCGGCTACATTCAACTCAAAAGGAGTGAGCTGCACACCGCCCCTGGTAGATACGCTCTTCGATGCACTCTTCTTCTGCGAAGCTACCATCTGCAGCTTGAGTTTGCCAAACTGCATATCGGTTCTAACACCAAACAGACTGCTGGCGCCTTTGATGAGCGAAGAGTTGGAAGGGAAGGAGACGTTGCCCGCCTCAACGAGTTTGATGATTTCATCTTCCTTGCCGTCGTACTTCAGTTTCATGTTCTGTGCATCGAAATCGAAGGTGGCATCGGTGTTGTAATTCAGGTTCATGTTCACCTTATCGCCCACCTTTCCGTTGACGTTGAGATTGATTTTCTCATCAAAATCCATCATCGTCGTCTTTCGGTTGCGGATAGGCAACGAAGGATTGTCGATGTTTTTCTTGTTGATACCGAACTTGAGTTCGGCAGAACCCTGAGTCTTCACTCTGATGCCACCAGGACCGAAGATTTTCTCGGCAGGTCCCAAGTCGAAGTGCATATCCGAGAAATCGAACTTCTCCTTGCCTTTTGCCTGGAAGATTTCATCGTTCTGCTTGCGGAAGTAGCTGTTGCGCTGCTGCTGTTCGGTCCATGCAAGATACTCTTTCGGAGTGAGCATGATAGGAGCCGAAAGCCAGGTTGAGCCCATGCGGTTGCCGATGATATAGCGGTCGAGGGTATCGTTGTAGACTACCTGATATTGCAGATTATCAGGACGTTTCAGGTCGAGCGGACTCTGATAGAGGTCGCTCAGGGAGTAAGGTTGGGTGCGCTGAATCTGCCAGCGGGTATGCAGCAGCGAATCGGGAATGGTATCTTCATCGAGCTGCACGGGCTGGGCTGTGCTGGTATGGGTTTTCTTTTTATCGTCCTGAAGTTGAGGCAAAGCTATCGCATAGCCGAAGGTTGCCACCATCAGCCAAGCCAATAGAAAAGATATGAATCTTTGCTTCTGTTTCATCGATAAAAAACTCCTAACTTATTTGATTTGCTTCAATGCCAGTTTCACAACCTGTTCTACGGGGAGATCAGGCTGTGCCTTGAGGATATCTACTACTACCTTGGCAGATGGTGCCGGCGAGAAGCCGAGCATGGTGAGGGCGCTTACCGCCTCATCCTTTACGTCATTGTTCACCATCACCACATTGCCTCCGCTGGCTGGCAGTTCGTCAGCGATGCCGAGGCTCACGATTTTATCTTTCAAGTCGATAATGATTCGCTGTGCTGTCTTCAATCCGATACCCTTCACGGTTTTCAGCACCTTGTCGTTACCAGTAGAGATGATTTCGCAGAGTTCGCGTGGCGAGAGTGAAGAGAGAATCATACGGGCTGTATTTCCGCCTACTCCTGAAACGGTGATGAGGAGGCGGTAGAGTTCACGTTCCTGTTTGGTAGCAAAGCCGAAAAGGGTGAAAGAGTCATCTCTTCCACCAGCCACCAGCACTTCGTGAACATAGAGTTTCACTTCCTGTTTGCCCTGAATGGCAGTATATGTATTGAGCGAAATATTGAGTCCGTAGCCCACCCCCGCTGTCTCAACAACAGCCAGCGCCGGTGTCAGCTCTGTCAGATCGCCATGAATATATTCTATCATTTTCTTTTTCTCCTAATTAAATTAATATATTAATAACGTGCGAAGGGCGGGATTATTGTAATAGAGTTCCATAAAATTACGTCCCGACGTAGTGCAAAGCGCATCGGGAGGTATTGGAAAGAGGATGAATGATGTTTCGCAACAAAATAGCGAAACTGTAAGGTTCTTGCTACGGATACTTTACAAATCTCTGCTTATTCATATCTAAGAAACTATGATTTTACTACTTTTAATAAAGAGTGAAGAATTCACTGTAACTCTAACATCGATAAATGCTCGCAAATTCAAGTCTACGAATTTTTTCTTTTAAAAAGTTTGTCGATTACAAAAAAATCCTTATATTTGCAGCCAAATAGCATAATATCGGGAGCATACTATAGCTGCCAGGCAAATAATTATGCAGATATGAAAGTCTGCATAAACACCTATTTCGTGAATACGAACAGAAATATTTCATTAAAATTTAAAAAGATACTCGATATGTATAACAAAATTATCTTCATTATGATGTTATTACTTATGATTTCGTGCAATTCGAAGCAGAAACGAAATCATAAAAACTCAATAGAGATTAAAGAACAATTAGGACAATCGTCTTATCCTTTTATAAAAAGTATGGAGTATCATGCCTATATACAAGATAATGAGGCTATCCCTGTTATAGATATCCAAATCACTGAAAAAGGAAACTTCTCTATCTTTGTAAAATACCAAACTAATAAAAAATATTCGAAACTTAGTTATAAAGAGACTTTGGATTTTTTGTCCACCGTCATAGAAAAACAAAATAAAGAAAATATTCCCCTCTCTAGGCTTCAACAAATATTTATAAGAACAGAAATGTGGAATGAAAATTCCATCTATACTTCTATGGAGGAATACAGGAACATAAACATTCCACATGGCGAATATTTTAACAAAAAAGCGAAGGAAAGCCGTATAGTTTCAGACATCACAAAAATACTATCCAGATATAACTTAAAGATCGGAAGTCTCTCATACGAAGGTCTGCTACCGCTAGACGGAAAAGTCATTAAAGAAATAAATAAAAATATAGAATTAAATACGTCAGAAGCTTACCTTACAGGGAATTTAGTTTTAGATATTGCAAACCAATAGTTATGAAAATCAAGAATTTAGAAGAAGCATTAATCTGTTTTAAAGAAAATGCAATCATTCATGGGGAATGTACGCAAAATGGTGACAACAAACGTGGTAACAAAAGCCACAAAAATATAATAAATGCCATCAAGTACATTTCTGCAGAACATAAATATGAAATTTTAGAACCTCTTTTGGAAGATAACAATCTTTCTGTAAGAATATGGGCAGCTTATGCACTATTGCACGTTAATACTCCAAAAGCAGTAAAAGCATTGAAAGAAATTGTTAAGACTGACAGTGGAATTATGGGGTTCAATGCAGAAATGACATTAGATGAATTCAAGAAAGGCAACATTTAACCTGCATATTTCATTCTCACCTAATTATACAAGTGCAAAGATTTGCCAGAAATTACGTCCCGACGTAGCATGTAATACGTCACGACGCAGAGCCAGAGATGTCGGGACGCAGCAAAAGCTACGTCAGGACGTAATTCAAAGCACATCGGGAGGTATCGGAAAGGGGATGTATGATGTTTCGCAACAAAATAACGAAACTGTAAGGCTCTTGCAGCAGATACCTTACAAATCTCCGCTTATTCATACCTAAAAACTATGATTTTACTACTTTTTGCAACTTTTATGAGTTAAAATTCTATTAAAACGTCACGTATTTCAAGAAAAAGCTATACTTTTGCAAACGGAAATAGAATGAAAAGCGGAAAACATATCCGTTGGAGGACTAAACCGCAACAAATAAAAGAAATTAAAACAACAAAATAAAAGAAATAAGACAATGAAGAAATTTAGAGCAGCCGTAGTAGGATACGGCAACATCGGTAAGTTTACTGTTGAGGCACTCGAAGCAGCTCCTGACTTTGAGATTGCAGGTATTGTACGTCGCCAGGGTGCCAAGGACAAACCAGCTGAGTTGGCAAACTATGAAGTAGTAGATGACATCACCAAGTTGAAGGATGTAGATGTTGCTATCCTTGCAACCCCTACCCGCTCTTGCCCTGAGTATGCAGAGAAGATCGTTGCCCTCGGTATCAACACCGTAGACAGCTTCGATATCCACACCAGTATCCTCGACTATCGTACCAAGCAGATGGAGAACTGCAAGAAGGCTGGCAAGGTAAGCGTTATCTCTGCTGGTTGGGACCCAGGTTCTGATTCTATCGTACGTGTTCTGATGGAGAGCCTTGCTCCTAAGGGTTTGACATATACCAACTTCGGTCCTGGTATGAGTATGGGTCACTCAGTTTGTGTTCGTGGCAAGAAGGGCGTAAAGGAAGCACTCTCTGTAACCATCCCATTGGGTGAGGGTATCCACCGCCGTATGGTATACGTAGAGTTGGAAGAAGGTGCCAAGCTTGAGGATGTAACAGCCGAAATCAAGGCAGATCCATACTTCGCTCATGATGAGACCCACGTATTTGCCGTAGCATCTGTAGATGATGTAAAGGATATGGGTCATGGTGTGAACCTCGTTCGCAAGGGTGTATCTGGCAAGACCCAGAACCAGCGTTTCGAGTTCAACATGAGCATCAACAACCCAGCCCTCACCGCTCAGGTATTGGTTAACGTGGCTCGTGCTTCATTCCGTCTGCAGCCAGGTTGCTACACCATGCCAGAGATTCCAGTTATCGATATGTTGCCAGGAACCCGTGAGGAAATCGTTGCAACACTCGTGTAATTGGGAGTGAAGAAAGAAGAGTGAATAGTGAATAGTGAAGAATTCACTTGCATCACAATAATAAAACGGCTCGCAAGAAGTTTCAATTTCTTGCGAGCCGTTTCCATTCAACTAAAAACACTTATAATAACCCTGTCATATACAATGGCAAATAAGTAATCCCCTCCTCAACTTTCAAATCAGCAGTATGCAAAACATACGGGGTTGCCAGATAGCTATCATATTTAGCGATGCACTTTTTGAGAGAAGTGAGCGTGTATCTATTAGTAGACTTCACTTCTATCGGTGAAATATTATGCTTTGACGTTATTGTATCTTTGGCTATCAGGAAATCCAGTTCCATCCTTTCCTGGGCATTCTCCTTACTATATTTGGAAAAGAAATACAGCTTATGCCCTGCCGAACGTAACATCTGAGCAACTATATTCTCAACTATCATTCCGCCATTGAACTCCAGCTTATCTATCAGAAGCTTGTTATATAAGTTTTCCGACACTATTGTATTTTCATTGAAAGCATGACTGATGAGCAACCCCGTATCAGCCATATAGCATTTCAATGTCGTATCATCGGTATTCATGCCAAGACCGAAACTTGGCTCTGTCGTATTATAGGCCATATTGACTATCATTGCATCTGACAGCCAAAAGAATGCCGTTTCATAATCTCGCATTCTCGCCCCTTCGGTGAGTGCCTTCAACATAAATTTCTTCTCATGTTTTTGAAGCTGAGAAGGAATAGTATCAAAAATCTGAGTAACTTTAAATACATAAGTTGACGCATACTTCTGGATATCATTACGATATAAAGTAAGAATTTGGCGTTTCACACGATCCACCTTATTGAAATCTCTGGTTTCTACAAATTTAGCTACAGCCTGCGGCATTCCTCCAACAATGAGATACTGTCTGAAATAGTCCATTGCCATGCGATGCATCATTTGTCCCATCTCATGCCTTTTCTGAAAGTTCATTCGTATAAGCGGCATCAGGGTTTCATTGTTCAGTGCCCACAAGAATTCCTCGAAATCCATAGGATACATCAATATTTCTTCCTCCTCAGAAGGAATCATGATATTCTCTACGTTCTTTTTGATAGAAACGAGCGAACCAGTCTCGATATAATCGTAACGACCATCTTCAACCAGATACTTGATAGCTGTACGAGCCCGGGGATACAATTGCACCTCATCAAAGATTATAACCGAATTTCTTGGATATAGAGGTGTATTGGTGAAACTGCTTAAATACATAAAGAACGTATCCAAGTCATCCAGATAGGTCTCGAACAAGGATTTTATGTCCTTTCCTATTTTATTGAAATCAAGTAAAATATAACTCTTGTATTCTTTTTGAGCGAATTCCTTTACGATATAGCTTTTTCCTACACGACGGGCACCATTGATGAGAACAGCACTTTCTCCGTTCTGTTCTTCTTTCCATTTCTTTAGCTGCTCATATACTTTTCTTCTCATAATTTACACCTATCCTAGATTAATTTTATCGGAAAAATACACCTATCCGCGATTAACATTTCTCAGTTTTTACACCTATCCGCGATTATCAGATGATGCAAATATACACATATCCGCGATTATCTCCAAGAAAAAGCCAGTTTTTTAATATCTTTTAATTTTAAGAATAAGATGATAACGATACGCAAGATCATAATATTGGTAATAGTATAAACATCATGCTTTAAGTCCATTGTAGCTTTGTGTTATAATCCATTGCAAGCATGTGAATTAGCTACAGAAGCCGTATCTATCGGCATGAAGAAGTAGATCTATCCAATAGTCGGCAGCCGCCAGCAAGGTTGCTGGCATATGGCAGCAACATTGTCGGCATATGCCAGCAAGGTTGCCGGCAGCTGCCGGCAACCATACGAAACTATATTTAAAAGGTAAATAATACAGGTTTCTAAGACTATTTAAATAACTTATCAAAAGCTATATTATTTATGTGTCATGATATCAAGCACCATATCATCAGTAGCTCTCATCGCATCGGCACCGATGCTCGTGAGGTTGTGGATGCACTTATCCACATCATCATCTACGATACCCTCGGCAGAGGTGACACACTTGCCTTCCATAGAAAGGAGGGCGGAAAGAAGAGCGGTGCTGACACCTGATGAAATCTTCAGGGCACAACTTGGTTTCGCTCCGTCACAAATCATACCGGTGAGATTGGCTACCATATTCTTGACAGAATTGCAGATGCGGGTATAATCGCCACCCATCAGATAGGTGATGCCGCAACTGCTGCCCGTACTGGCTACCACACAACCGCAAAGAGCTGAAAGCTTGCCTAAGCTCTGCTTGATATAGATGGCAGTCAGATGACTGAGCATCAGGGCACGAATCATTTCCTCCTCGGTATTCTCGTTCTCCAGCGCATAAACCACCACAGGATTCGTTGCACAGATGCCTTGGTTGCCGCTGCCGCTGTTGCTCATCACCGGAATCATGGCACCACCCATACGGGCATCGCAGGCTGAAGCGGTACGGGAGATGATATGCGAGAAAATATTATCGCCGAAGATACCATGACTCAACGGACGGTCCATCGTCTTGCCCAGACAGTGGCCATAGTTGCCTTTGATACTCAACTCGGCAGCCTTCATATTATAGTCCCTGGTCTTGAGAATGAAAGAAATCTCATCGAGCGGAGCTGTTGTAGCAAACTCGTAAACCATCGGGAAATTGAGCTGGATGTCGTCATCAGCCTCATCACCCACAGTACCGCCACGCTTATCGAGCACCACCTCACCATTACGCTCAACATACACAAAATGGGTATGAGAACCGGAGATAATTGCCGTAGCCTGGTCTTCACCGGCATGACAGATGATTTCGATATAGAGTTTATCCACATCACCCTGCTTCAGTTTGATGTTGATATCCGCATCCTTGATATATTGTTTGCCCTGCTCCAGACTGTCGGGAGTAAGATCTTTCAACACTTCCAGCTGATATTCAGGCTTTCCGATGAGCGCCCCCAGCGATACGGCGATAGGCAAACCAATCATACCCGTGCCAGGAATGCCGACACCCATCGCATTCTTGAGCATATTAGGACTCAGAAGAACTTCAATACGTTCAGGGCGCTTGCCCAATGTAGTAGCAGCCTTGGCTGTACATAGTGCCACAGCCATCGGTTCGGTACAGCCGATGGCAGGAACCACCTCTTTATTAACGAGCGCAATGATGCGCTCACGCTTACTTTTCTCTAACATAATCTATATAGCTTTTATATAAATAACGTTCTTACCATTATTTCGGGTACAAAAATACAAAAAATAAACCGTATTCTTCTCTTTTCTCGAGAAAAATACGGTTTAAATCTATATTTCTTGATGAATTAGTCTTCCAACTGGAACAGAGGATCATCTGGAGTCAGCATGGTTGGCTTCTGGTCGAATTCCTTCAAGAGCTGCTCAGAAGCATACTTCTTGTCAACCACCAGACGGAACATGTACTCGTTGAACCAATCGTTGGTCATGATGAAGCAACCGGCAAAACCATTGTCGGCACCCCAACTGTTCTCCACCTTCCACTTTACAGGCTTGCCATTGGCATCGAGATCTACAGCTGTCAGCGTCATGGCATGAGTAGAACCGCTATCAAAAGTAGCGATGCGGTCAGCCTTGTTCATTGGGAATGATGTATTGAAGAGGCTGGCGTAATCGAAGTTGTCGAGTGCCAGATAGCCGCGCTTTCTATCAAGCTGCTTGCCCACATCATAGCTTGAATACATCTTATGACCGTCCTTTAGAGAGGCGATGGCGAGCTGGGCAATCTCCTCCATAGGCAAGTTCAGATACTTCCAGTTATGGCCATCGTAAGTGTGGCGGTCGTACTCTACCTCGTATGTCTTGTGGTAAGGACGGCGTGGATCGTTCATCACCATCAAGAAGGTACCGTTCAGGTCCTTGCCTACGGTTTCCTCATAGAAACTCTTAGGAGTATACTTCTTCGCCTCGCCAATCTGCTTGCCATCCTTGTCGCGGAAAGCATAGGTAAATTCCTTTACCGGTTCGCCGAGAGTAAGACTCAGCATGTGATAAACCTGACCGAGCATCTCGTTCTTGCGAGCCTGGATAGCTGCCGACTTCTTGCCCTGAGCCACCATCTTGCGGAGTTCCAGACCATACTCGCGGAGCTTGCTGCTTACGAGACGGCTCATCTTGGAAGTATTATTGCTTGAGAAGGTCTCTGGCTGGGCACTCATTGGTACGAGACCATACTTGCTTGCCAAATCGGCAACACCGCAGAAAGTACCACCGTCATTGAGCGGATTCTTGAAGAAGAACTGCACCTGAGGATCCTCGATGCTCTTCTTGCCAAGGTCGATAACACCCTGAAGCATCAGGTTAGCCTTCTCCAGCTGGTCATAGAAGAAGAGGTAATCCTGAGAATACTCCACCACTCTACCCTGCTTGTCATTGACAGCAAAGTTAGAACGGAGCACGTTAAAACCGCTGAACATCCAGCAACGGCCGGAACTCTTCTGGTTGTGAATGCTCTGCGAAGGAGTCTCGATGCTGAAATGAGTATCAACCGGGGCCTCGTTGGCATGATTCTTCACAAGGTCATCAATGTTGTTGTTGGCAATCGCATTGAAGAGTGCCTTGTTGGCTACACCTGCCTGCTGGCTTTTCTCCATCTGCTGGAGAGCAGACTGACTGATGCCGCCACCCTTGGTCTGCGCCATCAGAGACATGGAAGCCATCATCATGGCTCCCAAAAGTAATACGTTTTTTCTCATCACGATAAAGGTATTTATTTGCTTATTGTTATATAACTAATTCCGGATTTCATTCCTTTTTCAGAAATTTCCTTTGCAAAAATACAAAGAATAATCGGAAAAAGCGAAAATATTGCCTCAAAAGTGCTTTATATAGGAAAAAAGCATTATCTTTGCACAAGATTTTCACGAAGAAAACATGGACAAGAACAAGTTTAGTCTATTAAATAGTATAAAATACCCGGAAGATTTGAGACGGCTGAGCATTGACCAGCTGCCACAAGTCTGCAAAGAGTTAAGAGAAGACATTATCGACGAGGTTGCCGTCAACCCCGGTCATTTTGCCTCCTCTCTTGGCGTGGTGGAAATAACCGTAGCCCTACATTATATCTACAACACCCCATACGACCGTATTGTATGGGATGTGGGACACCAGGCCTACGGACATAAGATATTAACAGGACGCCGCGACAACTTCTGCACCAACCGCAAATTGCACGGCATCCGTCCATTCCCTACACCTTTAGAAAGCGAATATGATACCTTCGCCTGCGGACATGCGAGCAATTCCATCTCCGCAGCACTCGGTATGGCCGTTGCCGCACGTGAAAACGGAGATACCGACAGGCATGTGGTAGCCGTCATTGGCGATGGAGCCATGAGCGGCGGACTGGCTTTCGAGGGACTGAACAACGTATCAAGTACACCTAACGACATGCTCATCATCCTGAACGACAACGATATGAGCATCGACCGGGCTGTGGGAGGTATGGAGAAATATCTCCTGAATCTCGATACCAACGAGACCTACAACCGCCTCCGTTTCAAGGCATCGCAGTGGCTGCACTCCAAAGGTTATCTCAACGAAGACCGCAAGAAGGGCATCCTGCGTCTGAACAATGCACTGAAGTCGGCACTGAGTCATCAGCAGAACATCTTCGAGGGTATGAATATCCGCTACTTCGGACCTTTCGACGGTCATGACGTGAAGGAAGTGGCGAGAGTACTCAAACAGCTTAAGAACATGAAGGGTCCTAAGCTGCTGCACCTGCATACCACCAAGGGAAAGGGTTACGAACCAGCCGAGAAGAGTGCTACCATCTGGCACGCTCCAGGCAAGTTCGATCCGGAAACGGGTGAGAGAATCATTGCCGATACCAGCAACCAGCCTCCTAAATATCAGGATGTTTTCGGTGAGACGCTGCTGGAACTGGCTCAGAAGAACCCGAAGATTGTAGGTGTGACGCCAGCCATGCCTACAGGATGTTCCATGAACATCATGATGAAGGCGATGCCAAACCGTACCTTCGATGTAGGTATTGCCGAGGGGCATGCCGTCACCTTCTCAGGAGGTATGGCGAAAGACGGACTCATCCCATTCTGCAATATCTACAGTTCGTTTGCACAGCGTGCCTACGATAACATCATCCACGATATGGCACTGCTCAACCTGCCGGTTATCATGTGTCTTGACCGTGCCGGACTGGTAGGTGAAGACGGACCAACCCATCATGGTGCCTTCGATATGGCGGCTCTCCGTCCGATTCCGCATCTCACCATCGCATCTCCGATGAACGAACATGAGTTACGCAACCTGATGTATTCAGCCCAGCTGCCAGGTCATGGCAGCTATGTTATCCGTTATCCGAGAGGCAAGGGTGTGCTCGTAGACTGGCGCAACCCGATGGAGGAAATCAAGACCGGTACCGGTAGAAAGCTGAAAGACGGCACCGATGTAGCCGTTCTTACCATCGGTCCTATCGGAAACGATGCAGCCCAGGCTATCGCTGAGGTAGAAGCCGAAACCGGAATGAGCATCGCCCACTACGATATGCGATTCCTCAAGCCACTCGATGAAGACATTCTGAAAGAGGTGGGCGAAAAGTTCAGTCGCATCATCACCATCGAAGACGGCGTTCGTATGGGCGGTATGGGCTCAGCCGTACTGGAATGGATGAACGACCATGACTATCAGCCAAAGATGACCCGAATGGGATTGCCAGATGAGTTTGTGGAGCACGGAACCGTGGCACAGCTCAGGGAAATCGTGCATCTCGATAAAGAATCAATCAAAGAAGCAATTAAGAAATGAAAATAATCATAGCTGGCGCATATGCCATAGGTACTCATCTGGCGAGACTCCTGTCACGCAGCAATGAAGAGATTACGCTCATCGATGAAAGCGAAGAGCGCCTGGCAAGCATTGGCTCCGACTGCGACCTGCTCACCATGCTGGGCAAGCCTACCAGTCTTCACATCTTACGCGATGCGGGGGTTGCAGATGCCGACCTCTTCATCGCCGTTACTCCGGTAGAAAGTACCAACATTACAGCTAGCATCCTTGCCAAGAACCTGGGTGCCAAAAGAACGGTGGCCCGTGTGGATAACCCGGAATATATGGATCAGCAGGCTCAGGAATTCTTCAAAGAATTAGGTATCAGCAAACTGATTTATCCGGAGATGCTCGCAGCCGTAGATATCAATAACGGACTGAAAATGAGTTGGGTACGTCAGCGCTGGGATGTGCACGACGGCGCACTCGTCATGCTCGGCATCAAACTGCGCGAAGGATGCGAGATACTGAACGAACCGCTCAAGAACATCAGCGGTCCTAACGACCCATACCACGTGGTAGCCATCAAGCGAGGCAGTGATACCATCATCCCTGGCGGTAACGACGAGCTGAAACTCTACGACCTCGCCTACTTCATGACCACCCGCAACTATATCCCATATATCCGCAAGATTGTAGGCAAGGAGCACTATGTGGATGTGAAGAACGTGATGATTATGGGTGGCGGACGCACAGCCGTAAGAGCCGTAAAGAAGATGCCGGAATATATGGAATGCAAGATTATCGAGATGAGCGAGGAGCGCTGCGAATATCTCAACGATATTCTCGATGAGAACAAGACGCTCATCATTCATGGTGACGGACGCGACATTCCGCTGCTCGTAGAAGAAGGTATCCGCAGCACACAAGCCTTCGTGGCACTGACCGGTAACGCCGAAACCAATATCCTGGCCTGTCTTACCGCCAAGAGAATGGGTGTGCGCAAGACGGTGGCTGCCGTAGAAAACGTAGACTACGTGAGCATGGCAGAGAGTCTGGATATCGGTACCATCATCAACAAGAAGATGATTGCCGCCAGCTACATCTACCAGATGATGCTTGATGCTGACGTGATGAACGTGCGCTTCCTGATGAGCGCCAACGCCGATGTGGCAGAATTCATAGCCAAAGAAGGTTCGACGGTAACCAAGAAACCGGTGAAGGAACTCGGCATGCCTATCGGTGTAACCATCGGTGGACTGGTTCGCGGTGAAGAAGGAATGCTTGTTTCGGGTAATACCCAGATAGAACCGGGCGACTCGGTGATGGTTTTCTGCCACAACATCAACATGAAGAAAATTGAGAAATACTTCATATAAGCGTGAAGGAGATAGAGAAATACTTCATATATGATAAACAGAAAATTAATATATAAGATTTTAGGGCAACTGCTTTTCATAGAAGCATTCCTGCTCTTCGTCAGTCTGCTGGTAGCTTTCTATTACCAGCAGGACGACATCTTTGCCTTCATTGTGGCAACACTTACCACCATCGGAGGCGGGCTGGTGCTGAAATGGCGAGGTCATGGAGCCGATAACTCAATGTCACGCCGTGATGCCTATCTCGTGGTAACGCTCTCATGGATTGTATTCAGTTTCTTCGGAACCCTCCCCTTCATGGTGAGTGGATACATCAACAACTTTACCGATGCCTACTTTGAAACCATGTCGGGATTTACGACAACGGGAGCCACGATATTAGACGATGTAGAATGTTTCCCCCACGGACTGCTTTTCTGGCGTTCGCTCACCCAATGGATAGGCGGTCTGGGAATCGTGTTCTTCACCATCGCCCTGCTGCCTTCGCTTGTAGGAGGACAGACCAAGGTGTTTGCTGCCGAGGCAACAGGACCTATCAAAACAAAATTGCATCCCCGGCTTTCCACTTCAGCTAAATGGATATGGAGTATCTATCTGATGCTCACCATTGCCTGCATCGCATCCTACTATGTGGCAGGAATGAATCTCTTCGACAGTTTCAACTATGCGATGACCACTACGGCTACAGGAGGTTTCTCTACCCACAACAGCAGTACCTCGTTCTTCCATTCTCCGGCACTGGAATACATCTGTGCCTTCTTCTGCTTCCTGTCGGGTGTTAACTTCACCCTGCTCTATGCAGCCGTCATCAAGTTCAAGATCAAGGATCTGTTCAAGAATTCAGAGTTTAAGTTCTATATGCTCCTCGTTACAACCTTCACGGCTTTCATCATGGTAGAGCTGATAGCGATGCGCAACTACGATGTGGAACATGCCTTCCGCAGCTCCATCTTCCAGGTGGTATCATTCATCACCACCACGGGATTATTTAACGACGATGCTGCTGTGTGGCCTCACGTTACCTGGGTGGTATTGGCAGCCTGCATGTTCTTCGGAGCCTGCTCAGGCAGTACGAGTGGAGGTTTGAAATGTATCCGTGGCGTGATGCTGGTAAGAATGGTGAAGAATGAATTCCGCCAAATTCTGCACCCTAACGCCGTGCTGCCATTGAAGATTGATGGTGTGAACGTACCGATGCAGAAGCGTGTTACGCTGCTTGCCTTCCTCACCACTTATCTCATCATCTGTCTGGTGATATCGTTCACGATGATAGCCATGGGCATCGACAATACCAATGCCATCACCATCACCCTGAGTTGCGTGGGTAATGTGGGACCTACGCTGGGTACGGAAATCGGACCAACCATGTCGTGGAGCGAACTGCCGGATGTGGCAAAATGGTTCTGCTCGCTGATGATGCTCATCGGTCGTCTGGAAATATTCAGTGTGCTGGTTATCTTAACGCCAGCATTCTGGAGAGAGAACTAACATACCCAGAGGGGGAGTTAGAAAATAAAAGAGAAGTTGATATTTGAAGTAAGAAATACGCTTACTAGACTAAGTATATTTCGCACAAAAAGCGTTATATATAATAAGGTATAGGTTCAGCAAGAGCCTTACCGGAGAGTAAGAAACCGTACTGAAGAGTACATTTATAAACTAAATATAGGTAAAAATGAAACCATTAAAATTTCAACCGCTATTAAAATCCACCATCTGGGGTGGCAGTAAGATTATCACTTTCAAGCATCTCGACGTAAAGCAAGAGAATGTGGGAGAAAGCTGGGAAATCTCTGGAGTACCAGGAAATGAAAGCATCGTAGCCGATGGCGAGATGCAGGGCAAGAACCTCAACGAGGTTGTTGCAGAACGGAAGGGAAGCTTCCTCGGAGAAGAGAACTACAAGCGTTTCGGCAATGAGTTTCCACTGCTCATCAAGTTTATCGATGCCAACCGCGACCTCTCTATCCAGGTGCATCCTAATGATGAAATTGCCAAGAAGCAAGGTAAGGAACGCGGCAAGACCGAGATGTGGTATGCGCTGCCATGCGAGCCGGATGCCAAGCTCTACAACGGCTTGAAGATGCAGATTACTCCTGAGCAGTACAAGGAGATGGTAGAGAACGATACCATCACCGATGCCCTGGCTCAGTATAACGTGAAGGAAGGTGACTGTTTCTTTATCCCAGCCGGCAGAATCCACACCATCGGAACAGGCTGTTTCGTTGTCGAAATTCAGCAGACCAGCGATGTTACCTATCGCATCTACGACTTCAAGCGCAAGGACAAGGATGGCAACTATCGTCAGCTCCACACCAAGGAGGCTGCCGAGTGCATCGACTACACCGTATTGCCAGACTATCGCCAGCACTACACTCCTGCCAAGAATCAGGGTGTTAGCATGGTGCAGTGCCCTTACTTCACCACAGCCGTTTATGATCTCGATGAGCCAATGACCCTGGATTATTCAGAGTTGGACAGCTTCGTGATTCTGATTGGCTTGAAGGGTGAGGCTAAGATTACCGACAACGAGGGTAACGAGATTACGCTCCAGGGCGGCGAGAGCATCGTTGTTTCTGCCAGCACCAAGACATTGAAGGTAGAAGGAACCCTGAAGTTCCTGGAGGTTTTTTAAAGGTAAAAAAGTAAAAGGGTAAAAAGAGCCTGGCGGGATGTCATCTGCCTGCTTTCTTTTTACCTTTTTACTTTTTTACCTTTTTACCCTTTTACCTTTAAATATCCTTTTTACCTTTCCAAATACTTTTCCACATCCGCCTGTATCTTCTGAAATTCGGGAGAGAACTGGTAGAAGGTGTTTTTCTTCATCATCATTTTTACCTTGCCCAGACTGTTCTCGTAGCATGCCATCTCGGTGCGGGCCTGCTCGGAATGGAGGGCACGGTCGCGGATTTCATTCTCCCTATCGTTGCGCAAAGCATCGCAGACGCTCTGGACGATAGGACTAACTACCAGGTCGAAGAGATGATGACCCTGTATATATAAATAGGTATTGCTCTCGTTTACACCCAGATTGTTGAGGTAAAGAGCCATTTCATCCAACTCATCCTTAAACTTCTTGAAGCGGCGCTCCAGCTGGAACAGCTTTGCCCGCACCTTCTTTCCCAAATAATCTATCGCCCATTTAGGATCCTGGATTCGGACAGAAGGCAGCATGATGACCTTATCAAACTCCGCCATATCAAAATGCATCGACATCTTGCGATGACGCACATAGAACAGCATGTGCCATAAGAAGAGGGGCCAGATGGTATGGGAATAGGACTCAAGAAAACGCTCGAAATCGAAGATGCGACGGTCGTTGAGCGTCACCATCACACAGGTTTCGTGCAATCCTCTGGCATAACATTGGAAGTTTTCAATGGCATAGGCATAGGTATGGAAGATGAAAGGATTCTCCAACATCTGCTGGGAAGACTCGGTTGAGCCCTGACGCAGATAATCGTAATCGGCATCTACACAGGCTATCATATCCCTACCTACTCCCTTCAGCATACTGGAGATAGCAGCCTTCTTGCCTCGGTCTAAATGCTGGTTACGGGTAGGCAGCATGATATCAAAATAGCATTTTTCATTCTCAAACTTTCCCAGTACAGAACGCCAGAAGAAGACATCATCATAGCTCTCGACGTAAGCCACAATCTTGCGCCGAGCCTTCTTTGAGGTCATCCTGTTGGCTGCCTCGAAGAACTGGGAATTGATATTATCGGTTAAACGTTTAGCCATAAGCTGAAAAATTCAACATTCAACACTTAACATTCAACATTACGAAATCGTAATATCACTCACATCCGTCACCCTATCGGTCCATCCATCCATGACCACAGCAGGACTGTGGGTGGTCATGATGATCTGGATATTCGGATTAAGCTGCAGCACCAGACCGATGAGCTGCTTCTGCCATTCGAAATGAAGGCTGATTTCCGGCTCATCCATAAAGAGTACGTATGACTGGTTGTCCTCCACCAGCACGGTGAGGAGGATGGCAAGAATCTGCTTCTCACCAGCCGAAAGTTGATAAGGCAGGAGCTGCTCGCCTATCTGGTTGAAGCGAATTTCATTGGCTGTACGAATGATGGTCTTGCCGGTATCCTTGAAAAGATTATCTACCATATCCTGGAACATCTTCTTCGGTTCACTCAGTTTCTGAGCCTTGAATGCTGCATCCGGTTCGCCACTCTGCAAGACGGCGATGATGCGGTTGCCGATGTTCACCTGGTAATCCAGATACTTGCGCTGCAGCTGGAAGAGCTGCCAGTCGAGTTCGGTAACCAGAGTGAGGTCTATCTTGTTGAGCATCTCGGCATTCATCAATGGTCTATCTACCGAGCGGATTACATCATATCTAATCCACTTTGCCTCCTCCGGCTCCACCTTCAGATGCACACCTTTGATCATGTGACTAGGGAATTCACCGCCAGCCGCCAGGCCCTTTATCACCTTATTTAATATAGTACTCTTGCCCACGCCGTTTACACCACTCAGGATATTGACACGGCGGTCGAGGTTCCAAAGAATATGTTTGGTACCGCTCCAGAGAGATTCAATCTCTATCTGTTTGATATAATCAGCATATTTCTGCATAAGAATAATCTCCTATCTTTAATAGTCAAGAACGGAAAAAGACTATGGTCTTAACTTCTTAACTCCTTTAAGTTTCAAAAAATATACCGCAAATATAGCAAAATTCCTCGAATTTTTGTACCTTTGCACTCGATTTTATTCAAAAATAGGAAGATTTAAATAGAAATAAGGAAAAAATGGATAACAAACGACCTCTTATCGCCCACCTGTGCCTCTTCTGTTCCGGCGCATTCTGGGGACTGATGGCTCCCGTAGGCAAGGATGCCATGCTTCACGGCATCGACGGCATCGACCTGGTGAGCTTCCGTGTATTGGGTGGTGCCATTCTCTTCTGGCTCACCTCGCTCTTCACCAAGAAAGAGCATGTTCCAGTAAAAGATATCTTCAAGTTTGCTGCTGCAGGACTCTTTGCCCTCGTGTTCAACCAGTGTTCTTACACCATCGGTCTGAATATGACCTCGCCTAGCAATTCCAGCATCATGACCACCTCAATGCCTATCTTCGCCATGGTTCTCTCCTTCCTGATATTGAAGGAGCCTATCACCTGGAAGAAGGCGCTCGGCGTACTGATGGGATGCGCTGGTGCCGTCATCATCATCATGACAAGTGCCACGGCTGGCAATGCCAAGGTGGGAAACATCTGGGGCGACCTGCTCTGTATGTCGGCGCAGCTTTCCTTCGCCCTCTACCTGTCACTCTTCAAGAACCTGCTGTCCAAGTATTCGCTCTTCACCATCAACAAGTGGATGTTCCTCTGGGCAACGGTCCTGATATGGCCTTTCACCATCAGTCACGTGATGAGCATCGACTTTGCCCATGTTCCGATGAGCACCTGGTGGGAAACGGGCTACGTGGTTCTCTTCGGCACGTATCTGGGCTACATCTGCATGATGATTGGTCAGAAGACTCTGCGCCCTACCGTGGTATCGGTATATAATTATGTGCAGCCGCTGGTATCAGTCACCGTGAGTGTCATCGTGGGTCTCGCCGTATTCAAGGGTATGCAGGCAATTGCCGCCATCCTCGTGTTCTCAGGTGTATGGCTCGTGGTAAAGAGCAAGTCAAAAAATGATATCGACAAGCACGACCACAGTCTGGCTTACGAGAAAAGACATGCTTAAAAGATATAATGTCGATTTATAAAACTGAAACTGTCCCCATCTGAGATAACAGATGAGGACAGTTTTTTATATAAAAAAAGAAGATCAGCAACCGAAGTAAACCATCAGTCCGCCCAATACGATATAAAGCAGGGCGTATGGGATGGCCGAACGGAGAATCTCTCCATCCTTTCCCTCCATATCGCAGGCTGCAGTAGCAATGGCGATACTCTGCGGACTGATCATCTTGCCACCAGTGGCTCCCGTGGTGTTGGCAGCAACCAGCCAGTTTTCCTGACCGCCCTCCAGACCGAAGAATGTGCTCTGCCCCGTCATACCCAACTGGTTGGCAACATGAGCCTGGAGCTTGGCAAAGAGGATATTCGAAGAGGTATCAGAACCCGTTACGAAGGTTCCGATGGCACCAATCATCGGCGCTACCAAAGGATAGAAATCACCCGTCACAGCCACCAGACCTGAGGCGATGGAAGTAATCATTCCCGAATAGTTCATCACACTCGCCAGGGCTATCAGCGAACAGATGGTCACCACCGTCTTGCGCAGATTCACCGTGGTACGGGCAAGGAGCACCATCAATCGTTTGAGGCTCAATCCCTGTATCAATCCACCTATCGTAGCACCCAGGAAGAGCATCAAGCCCGCATTGGAAATCCAGCCAAACTTAAAGGTGCTGTCGAGCACTGGCAGATGAACCGCACTCACCAGATGACTCTTGAGGAAAGCATTGACCGGAGGACAGAGTGCGCCGGAAACCAGGATGAATATCAATATAAAGAGGTAAACGCTCCATGCCTTCAGGCTCTCGGCGAAAGTAAAGGTTTCCTTATCCTGCACCTTGCTCTTTCTGGCAAACACCTTGGCGTATGCGATGATAGCGATAATGGCTGCCAGCGAACCGATGATGGCTGGTGTCTCCGAACCGAGATAATAGCCGCAGACAAACTGCACTACCACGGAAATCACTCCCACCCAGAGGGCGATGATGAGATTCTTGATAAGATTGTGCTTATCGGTAAGCGTCAGGATGATGAAAGGCAGGATGATAAAAAGAGGTGCCAGTTGGATAATGGCGAATGCCGAAGTCTCGCAAATCTGAGCCGCCGAAGCCGATCCGCTTTCCGCCACCTCGTTACAGAGCGTAGTAACCGGTACACCCACGGCACCAAATCCCGTAGCCACGGTATTACCGATTAAGGATACCAGAGCCGAGAACATCGGTTTGAATCCGAGTCCGATGAGGATGGCAGCAGGTATCGCCACCGCCGTTCCGAAGCCCGCCATACCTTCGAGCAGTCCGCCGAATCCCCATACGAGGAGCAGCACGAGCAGCCCCTTATCATCGGTAATCGATGTAAACTGCTTCTTGATCACCTCTATTTGCTTGCTTTCCACGAGGATATTATAGCTGTAGATAGCCATCAGGATGATGATGAGAATCGGGAACACCGCCTTCAGGATGCCTTCCACCACCGCCCATCCCGTCAGGGCGATAACGCTATCTTCTGCATGTTCCGGGGCTATCATGCCTAGCGGCGAAGCAGCGAAGAGAGCGAGCAACACGGTAATTACGAGCGTCAGCAAGGCGCTTTTATGACCTGCCATCTTGAAGCCGAGCATCAGGATGAACAGCAACACGATGGGAATAATAGAAACTATTGATGCCATAAGCCATTCAGTTTTTTAATGTTTACGATTGCTAAATTTTATGTTTATGACTGCAAAAATAACATTTTTCTTTGAAAAAAGAAAGCATTTTTTGAAAAAAATCTCTTCTTAGATGTCCGATTTTTCAATTTCATACGTCTATAGAGTGTAAAGGTTATGAGAACAGAAGAATTCAACCATATCATCCTACCGATGCGCAGCAACTTGAAAGCGTATGCGCTAAGGTTGACTGAGAGTGACGACAATGCCGAAGACCTCGTGCAGGAAGTCATGCTCAGGCTGTGGGACATGCGCCAGAATATCAAGGCAGAAGATAACCTCAAGGCGCTCGCAATCACCATCATGCGCAACAAGTTTTATGACCAGTGCCGACATGAGGAGCGGAACTTCACCACCGACAAGGTGATAGAAGTGCCCATAGAAGACCGGCGGGCAGAGCAATGGGACGAGGTAAACCTCATCAAGCAGATAGTGGCACAGCTTCCGCCCTTGCAGCAGCAGATATTCCGCATGAAGGAGATAGAAAGCTATACTGCCGATGAAATCATACAGATAACGGGATGCACAGCTGATAATCTCCGAAAGAATCTCTCCAGAGCCCGGCTCAAAATCAGAGAGACCTATATGAATATCGTGAAACAAAACAGAACAAAATAAAGAAGGAGGAAAGAATATGAACGATGAAATAAAAAGAATCGATGAATTCAAGGGTATCGATGAATTCAAGACGATACAGAACTTGCTCGACAAGTATATGGATGGTGCCACATCCAATGAGGAAGAGGCAACGCTCAGAAAATATTTCGAAGAGCATGGCAATGATATTCCGGAAGAATGGGAATCCTATCGCGCCCTCTTCAGCTATATAGGATTCGAACAGATGAATCTTTCTCTAATTCTAAAAGAAGAAGAAGAGAAGGAGGAGGATTTCGAAAAAAAAGATATCGAGAAGGAAGAAATCCCAAAGAAGAAAGCTTCTCGCAGCAGATGGCTCAAATATTTCGGCACTTCCGTGGCAGCCGCCGCTATCATCGCATTCCTGATTGTGGGCATCCAGAAGATAATCCAGCCTCAGCCTGAATGTTATGCGGTTATCGATGGGAAAGTTTATACCGACCAGGAGTTCGTTCATAACGAAGCCCTGGATGCCCTGGAAGATGTTTCGGCAGATTCCGAAGATCCATTCAGTGCCCTGGATATGATGAAACAATAAATTCATCTTTTAGATGAAACAATCAATCAAACTATAAAGTATAATATATATAATAAGGTATAGAATATGAAACGATGCAACTTGATAAAACGCTTCTTCATCGGACTGCTTCTTATCGTGGTAGCCTCGATTTCGGCTTATGCCCAGGAGGGACTATACGTAAAAAGTATATTCCAACGATTCGGGCACGCCAAGGGATGCAAGATGGTTACGATGCAGAATGCGCAACTCAAAGGTTACAGGCTCAAGATATACAAGAGCCTGGTATATAAGAACCATGCCACGGAAATAGCCCACTATCTGAAGTCCGACCGCAAAGCTGCGAAAAAGATCAGAGAGGTGGTGGAGAATGGCAAGATGGTGAGCGGCTATTACATGATGACACCCTTGAGCAATGGCAACAACCGCTTTATCCTCTTCAGTAACCCGAGTAAAAGCAAGGGAACCGTGATTTATATCGAAGGCAATCTGTCGCCCGAAGACATCATGCAACTCTGCTATTCCAGAAGATAGAAACAGCATCTTCCTACAGGAATCCTCTCAATAAGAATAAGAAACAACATAAAATAAAGTATTATGAATATCAAAAACGTAATGATGATGGCTGCCATGATGCCAGCCTTCGCCCTTGCTGAAACCAACAGCAACAGTGCACTAGCCTCGGTAGAGGCTAACGACACCACAATCAGAGTGAACGACCAGAACATCGTCATCAAGCAGGATGGCGAACAGACTTCTGTGAAGATATATAAGATGAACGGCAACGAGATGACCAAGATTTCCGAAACCCAATTCGTAGATGGTCAGGAAGTAGAAAAGGTATTTGTCACCTCGCCTTTCATCCCTCAGACTTTGAGCAAGCGCAAGCGCAGTCTGGAGAGTCATTATCCAACCTTCTTCTTCGGCTGCAGCCAGTTGCCAGGCAGCAGGGGAAGCATGGGAGGCAACAACGAGATGCACAGTCGCGACTCCAAGTCGTGGGAATGGGGCATCACCCTCACCAGTCTCTGCTTCCGCCTTTCCAACGAAATGGCGCTCACCTCCTCTCTCTCCATCGGACAGGTACACCACCATTTCAAGGACAATTATGTATTAAGTACCGAAAACGGGGTATCGGCAATGACTCCGATAGAAGGCGAGACGCTGAAGAAAAGCTATATCAGCTACAATGTGCTCCGCCTGCCTATCATGCTGGAGTGGCAGAAGCGCATAGGATGCCATGATGCTTTCCTGGCTTTAGGTCCATCGGTAGAATACCGCTGGCACGAGCATTCCCGCTACTTCATAGGCAAGCACAAGCATACCGAAACGGGCGATATCAACCTCAACCCTATCGGCGTGAACATAGAGGCCCGTGCCGGCTACTCAGGAGTAATGCTCTACGCCCGTGCCGGAGTAACCCCACTGCTCAACAAGACCAAGGCTCCCGAGTGCTACCCGATGACCATTGGCTTAGGATTTAGACTGTAACATAGCTGCAATGTAGCAGAAATATAGCTGTAATGTAGCAAAATATAACTGAAACTGTCCCCATCTGATACCCCCTTTCAGATGAGGACAGTTTTTGTATTCTGCCAAATTCGGGAATTAAAAACGGCCAAATTCGGGAAAAATATTCAGCCAAATTCGGGAGTTAAATAATGCCAAATTCGGGAAAAATATTCGGCCAAATTACGGAATTTGGAAAAAAAAGCTTATCTTTGCACCAAAATTAAATCATAAGATATGAGTATAAACGATTATAAGCCAAGAGTTATAGACCAACTACTCAGCAGAAAACTGAGAGGAAAAGGAGCCGTACTTATTGAAGGTGCAAAATGGTGTGGAAAAACATCCACAGGTGAGCAGCAGGCTAAGAGTGTGATCTATATGTCAGACTCTGCCCGAAGAGACCAATATCGAATCTTTGTTGATAGTACCCCGAAAGTAATATTAGACGGAGAGACGCCACGATTGATTGATGAATGGCAACAAACTCCTAAATTGTGGGATATGGTTCGCTTTGAGGTTGACCATCGCCATGGGATGGGACAATTCATCCTTACGGGATCTGCAGTACCAGCCAATCTAGAAGAACTCCACCATACAGGAACGGGTAGAATAGCCCGATTACTCATGCGCCCTATGTCATTATGGGAATCAGGAGATTCCAATGGAACAATTTCCCTTAAAGAGCTATTCACCTCTCCAAAATCCATTGCTGCAGAAAACAACAACGACCTACAAAGAATCTCATATCTCATTTGTCGAGGTGGTTGGCCACAAGCAGCATTATTGGATGATGATGAAGAAATTGCACTTGATCAGGCCATAGATTATTATGATGCTGTGGTGAATGCAGACATCCAACGAGTAGATGGAGTGGAAAGAAATCCAGAAAGGGTAAAACGCTTGATGAAATCGTATGCAAGAAGTCAAGGCACACAGACGTCATTGGCAGAAATCAGAAATGATATGTTGGCAAACGACCAATCAGCACTTGACGAGAAGACTGTAAGTTCTTACCTTGATGCTTTGCGCAAAATATTTGTCATAGAAGATATGCCTGCATGGAATCCAAACTTACGTTCGAAGACTTCCATCAGAACAACAGATACAAGATATTTTGTAGATCCTTCTATCGCTACAGCTGCGCTTAGTATAGGACCTAATGATCTCATGAACGACCTAAATACACTAGGTCTATTCTTTGAGACATTATGTGTAAGAGACTTACGTGTATTTGCTCAGGCATTGGATGGAAATGTATTTCATTATCGAGACAAGACTGGTCTGGAATGCGACACAGTTGTGCATTTAAGAAATGGTGATTATGGATTAATAGAAATCAAAATTGGTGGTGACAAATTAATCGAAGAAGGAGCTGCTAATCTCAAAAAACTATCGCAAAAGATAGATACCACAAAAATGAAATCGCCTTCTTTCCTGATGATACTTACCGCCGTAGGAAGTTTTGCTTATCGCAGAGAAGACGGAGTATATGTTGTGCCTATTGGCTGCCTGAAAGACTAGATTCGGATAGGATGTAACAAAAATAACTCCTATATGTTATAAGGTATAGTCTCATAAAATCATCAAAAAAATAGCAAAAAGTGGCGATAGGTGTGCGAAATCTCATAAAAAAACATAGATTTCGCACACCTATCGCCACTTTTTGCTATTTATCGCCTTAATTTAGGCTATAGTAACAGAGAGAACTTTGTTATTTATTTTAACTCAATCTCCATATTTTTATTTGGCACAAAGGACATGTTTCCTTCATAACATGGCTTGGCTGAATCATATTTGCCCGAGAAACCAGAACGATATACCATCACATGATAAGTGCCGGAAACTAAGTTCGATAGATTGAAACTTACATTATAGTTGCACATACAGTCTGCCTCAATCGTGGAATCTCCCAAAGGAATTAAAACAATACGGATTTCTCTGTCTTGTGAACATACTTGAGGGCTAAATCCATTTACTGCACAATTTTCCTGAAGGTCTGTCACTTGAAAATGAGCAACACCTTTTGCATCAACAGAAACCAACATCTTTGCAGACTTTTCTTTTTCTGCTTTATAATATTCAGGCCGACTTTCTGTTGCTGAGAAGGAAGAAATACAGCCAGAATTTACCACATCACTCATTCTTACCTGCTCCATGATATTCTGTTCCGTAGAACAAGCTCCCATTGCCATAGCAGCCATAACTAAAAATACAACTTGTTTAACCATAACTATATCTATTTTTAATTTTGAATTGAACGAATTGACTCAATCAACTTATAAGTATCGATTATTGCTTCTAACGATTGTTCTGAGGAACTCTTTCGTTTCTCTACTGCATCGACAAAACTTTTGATGGTATCAAAGTAGCCTTGCGTAACTATCTGATTGTTATGGATAGTTGGCACGAAGTTATTTCTGTCGAACAAATGAACATCGACCCTCTTCCGTTGAAAAACTTTCTCGACAGGTACACCCATCAACGTAGATTGCTTACCTTTATATATCAAACTCTCCATCTGCTCCATTTCAAAGATGCCAGATGAAGTGTTTACCGTCATGCACTCTTTTGCATCATTCCAGGAATAACCAGTTGACAGTTCTAAAACACCTGTGGCTTTTTCGTGTTCGAGTACCAACATAAGTGTATGATGCTCTATCCAGCCAGCAAACTTAACTTCTGCCTTTCCGAATAGAAACGTCACATAATCCAATGGATGAACGAAAAGATCCAACATCGCATCACCTTCAGGATATGCTCCTGTAAGATATTTGAGATTGTAGCTCATTCTTCCCTTGCTCTTCTGTAATTCCTTTTTTAGGATACAGATGACGGGGGCATTCCGCTTTTGCAATCCAACAGTTACTTGCGGAAAGCCGGCCGCTTTTCTCATTTCGATCAGTTGCAACAGTTCGTCTTCACTCTGGCATGGAGGCTTTTCTATAAATAGAGCCTTGCCACTCTTGATAACCTCCGAAGCTATCGTGAAATGAGATTTTGGAGAAACCGACACAAACACGCCCTTAATGTCATCATCATGCAAAATATCATCTAAAGATGTTGTCGCACAGACATTGGGATAAGCCGCTTCTATGAACGGTAACTTGTCTTCTGACTTGCAGCAAATATATTTCAATGGAACATGAAGATAGTTCAGAACAGGGTACAGATTATTTGTACTATGGTTACCAATGCCCACAAAAGCATAATTGCCACCATATATCTGCTTCAACTGCCTCATGCTCCTTATCCGCTTATAACGTTCGATGATGTTCTTTATATATTCCATTAGCTATTAATTCGATTTATGTATTCCCTATATGTTTCATTAACGTTGTTTGTCCATTGATATTTTCCATAAACGACTTGAATAAGCTTTTTTGGCAGAAATCTTTCAAGGTTTCGCAGCAATATCAAATCATATTTTCGATGGAAGTTGATCCAACAGGCATTGCATTCCTTCGAGTATCTGCATTGCTCCTTATGTGCGAATCTCGAATTGAATATATCATCCAGCGAATGTGTATGGATGTTGCCAAGCTTCACATCGAGATTCTGGCATAGTGGAACATCGCCATTCGAGTGAATCACCAATTCGCTAAAGATACTTTGGCAACGCAGTTTGAGATTGCTGTTTCGCCATTCTTCATACAAGGCTACAAAATCAAAATTTTCTTCTGTATCATGTATGTTCTGAGGTATGTTTTGAATGTAATTTTCAAAATCTACAGAAAGAAGCTCTACCGTAGTATCAAAGAAATCCATCGTTCCATAAATCCCGATTCTCACGTCAATGTCATATTCCTTTGCCACCTCTATGACATATCGCATATCAGAAAAGGAATTCCAGGGTGCCAGGCAGAACATGAGGGAGATAGGAACCTCATCTCTCACCGCTTTCACAACCTCTATTACCTTATCATGCCCATTGCATCCTCTCATGCTCTTGTATGTTTCCTTATCACCATCAAGAGATACATACAAATGAGAAGGATGAAACTTTCTCACGGCATCTATCACTTTTTGGGGATTTAAGCAGTTGGATAGTAATGTATAATTGGGATGGTTCTCCTTGAACCACTCCATTATTACATCTGCCTCAGGATGAAGCAGGAACTCCCCACCTTCCAATCCAACAACCGTATGCTGAGAGATGCAATTACTGCGCATAATTTCCCTAATGTCTTTAAAAGAAAGATGCTCTACTGGCTTTTGCCAAATTGAGCAATGCTTGCAACGGGATTGGCATTTTGTTGTGGAATACAACATTAGCGTACTCAGCATCTTGTGCCGAGGACGTAACATATTGTTGAGGTACATAACCCCATTTCGTATATAGTCTTTTGTCTTGTACATGCGTCTTTAGAAACTTTTGTGTTTCTATTATTAAAGATACACCAAGAGTTCTAAAGACTGCACGGGACATTGTTTTTACCATGTAAACCTGATTCCGAATGGAACGGTAATGGTAAATGGATGTTCTGTCCAAATGGTACGCGTCGTACTTCCATTAGGTATGTGCCAACTGAATGTTGGTTCCAGATAAACACCCCAATTATTCGCAAAATTATATTGTAATCCGACGCCCGTACCAACTGTCCATTGGAATGGTGGGGTAAAATGCCAGCTATCTGAATATGGAACTACTGTTCCTGTTACATATTGTTCATCTGTCTTGCCAGATAAAGGTATGTTCAGGATGATACCTGCGGATGTGTATGCTGTCCATCTGTTTGCGCCATACCACTTGTATGACAAACGCAAAGGAATACCCAAATAATGAATTTTCTGTCGCTTTTGTACATAGTAGTCATCCTCACCTAATATGAATTCAGACTTCAGTATGGAGTATTGAAGGCCAGTCTCTACATTCCATTTTCTATTGATAGTCTTAGTCATGGACAATCCAAATGTGATTGGTTTGTCATGATACTCATGCTCTACGATTTTTCCACCATTTTTAATGTTATTGATGTTGTTCGTATTGTTGATGGCGATTTCCATAAGAGCCTTTTCTGCCTCCGACATATGGCCATGCGCATTCTGCTGTAAATACTGAGAATATTGCTCCCAAGTTGAAAACATTTGTGGACCTGAAGGTTGAGGACCATCGGTTATATCTTCTCCCTTGCCCACAAGCATCTTATAAGCACTCTGAGCCAATGCAGACCCCACAGAACCCATGGCAAGCAGTTGCCACTTGCTTTTGTAACTTGGAGTAACTTCCTTTGCTATAAATTTTTCTAGCTCAGGAACAACCTGTTTTATTGTATCGAGTGAAACGCTATCTTTATCTATTGCTACTACAATATTGATTGTCGAATCAGTCTTTTCATAATTAGTTTCGACATCAGTTTTGAAATCAGTTTCATGACCTGTTTGAATGCCAACAGAATCAACAACAATGTAATCCGGCAATTTCATTTTGCTCGGACTTGCCGTTGCTATTATATTCTTGTCAACCACAGAAGATTGAGTAGTTGGCTGCACAGTTACACGATCAACAGAACGCTTTCCCTTGGCAGCATCATTTATATTGGCTACAGGTTGTTGCTCCTTTTCCGTACTTCTCTTCCAAAACAGATATTTATATATAGGTATGCTGACGAGCAATATGGAAATGACAGTCAGCATTCGCCTGTTTATCATATTACGCAACAATCCCTTTGCTCTTGTCAATTGTGATGATGAACTATGTGGCTCAATACCAAGCTTTTCTGCAATTTCTTTATGCGAAAAGCCGTCAATGACAGCCATTCTGAACACGTTGTGGTATCCGGAAGGCAACTTGTCGATAAGCTCAAAAAGTTCTTTTTCTTCCAATTTGGAATCAGAAGTATAAGAACTTTCCACATCAAACCCATCCCCAATTTCAGAGAAAGATAGCACTTGTATCTTACACTTCCTCTCTAAATATCGTAAAGATACATTTTTAGTAATGGCAACAAGCCATTCCCCAAACTTTGAAGCATCCTTTAGCTTTTCCAAAGAATAATAAGCTCGTATAAACGATTCTTGGACGAGGTCATCCACCGTGTCCTCGTCCTCTTGGGTAATTTTTATGCAAGCGTTTCTCATCCTTTGAGAATACGCATCATAAACAGTTTTCAAGGCGTCAGTATCACCTGCCTTTACTCTTTTAATTAGCTTTTCTATCTTCATGTTGGGTGTACGATATTGTGCACAATATATATAAGATACGTGAAAAAGCGAAAAGACTGCATAAGAATTTGTTAAAAACATAAAAATAAAATAGACCTAATGAACAAGAGATGGTTCACACAGCCAAATTAAGTAACAAATCACAGCCAAATCAAGTAACGAATCACAGCCAAATTAGGTAATTTTGCCCATTTTTCTGCTAAAAAATGCCTGAATACCACAAACGTGGTAGCAGGAATACTACTCATGTGCTATTTCAGAATCCAAAAAATCGCCGTACCTTTGCAGCGTCAATCAGAACAAACAGCCAATCTGATTTCTGGGCGACAATTTATATAAATGAATAGATTGAATATTAACGTAAAATTAAAGAAAGGACATAGATTATGAGTACAGAAAAGAAACTTCGCTTTGAGACACTTCAGTTGCATGTAGGTCAGGAAAATCCAGATCCAGCTACCGACGCTCGTGCGGTGCCTATCTACCAGACCACAAGTTATGTGTTCCGCAACTCTCAGCACGCAGCCGATCGCTTCGGACTCCGTGACGCAGGTAATATCTATGGTCGCTTGACCAACTCTACTCAGGGTGTATTCGAAGACCGTGTAGCTGCCCTCGAGGGTGGTGTAGCAGGTTTGGCTGTCGCTTCTGGTGCTGCCGCCGTTACCTACGCTCTGCAGAACATCCTTCAGAATGGCGACCACATCGTAGCTGCCGACAACATCTACGGTGGTACTTATAACCTCATCACTCATACATTATCCACACAGGGTGTCAGCTACACCATCGTGGATTCTCGCAACTTCGAGCAGGTAGAGGCTGCCATCCAGGAAAATACCAAGGCTCTCTATGCAGAGACCTTCGGAAATCCTAACTCAGATGTAACCGATATCGATAAGTTGGCAGAGATTGCTCATCGCCACAACATCCCATTGATTATCGATAATACCTTCGGCACCCCATACCTCATCCGTCCTATCGAGCACGGAGCAGATATCGTGGTTCACTCTGCTACCAAGTTCATCGGCGGTCACGGTTCATCTCTCGGTGGTGTCATCGTAGATGGCGGTAAGTTCGACTGGAAGGCAAATGCCGACAAGTTCCCTACTCTCGCTAAGCCAGACCCATCTTATCATGGTGCCGTATTCGCAGATGTAGCCGGAGCAGCAGCCTTCGTAACCCGAATCCGTGCGGTCATCCTTCGTGATACCGGTGCAACCATCTCTCCATTCAATGCCTGGATTCTTCTTCAGGGCTTGGAGACATTGAGCCTCCGTGTAGAGCGTCACGTTCAGAATGCATTGAAGGTAGTAGAGTATCTGGAGAACAACCCTAAGGTGGCTAAGGTTAATCACCCAGCCGTTCCTTCTCATCCAGACCACGAGCTTTACAAGAAGCTCTTCCCTAACGGCGGTGGTTCTATCTTCACCTTCGATATCAAGGGCGGCGAGAAAGAGGCATGGGAGTTCATCGACCACCTGCGCATCTTCTCTTTGCTGGCTAACGTAGCCGACGTGAAGTCACTGGTTATCCACCCAGCAACAACCACCCACTCTCAGCTGAGCCCAGAGGAATTGGAGGAGCAGCACATCTATCCTTCTACCGTTCGATTGAGCATCGGTATCGAGAACATCGACGACCTGATTGAGGCACTCGATGAGGCATTTACCTACGTAAAGTAGTGAGTAGTGATTAATTATTAGTGATTAATTATTAATGATTTAAATTAGAGTACAGTTATGACAAAGATATATAAACAGATTACTGATTTAATCGGTAAGACCCCATTGGTAGAATTGGGTAAGTATTCAGCATCCAAGGGTTTGGAGACTCCTGTGATTGCCAAGGTAGAATTCTTCAATCCTGGCGGAAGCGTAAAGGATCGTATCGCACTTGCGATGATCGAAGACGCTGAGCAGAAGGGCATCCTGAAACCAGGTGCCACCATCATTGAACCAACCAGCGGTAACACGGGTGTAGGTTTGGCTCTGGTATCAGCCGTAAAGGGCTATCACCTCATCCTCACCATGCCAGAAACCATGAGTGTGGAGCGCAGAAACCTGGTGAAGGCTTACGGCGCAGAAGTAAGATTGACCAGCGGTAAGGACGGAATGCCTGGTGCCATCAAGGCTGCCGAGGAGCTCCGTGATTCCATTCCGGGTTCCGTGATTCTGGGACAGTTTACCAACCCAGCCAATCCTGCCAAGCACTATGCCACAACTGGACCAGAAATCTGGGCTGATACCGATGGCGAGATTGATATCTTCGTAGCCGGTGTAGGAACCGGTGGAACCATTTCGGGTATCGCCAAGTATCTGAAGGAGCAGAATCCTAACGTGAAGGTGATTGCCGTAGAGCCTGCCACATCACCTGTATTGAACGGCGGACAGAGCGGTCCTCACAAGATTCAGGGCATCGGTGCCGGCTTCGTTCCAGAGACCTACTCTTCAGAATTCATCGATGAGGTATTGGATATTCAGAACGATGATGCCATCAAGGCAGGTCGTGACCTGGCTCAGACCGAGGGTTTGCTGGTAGGAATCTCATCAGGTGCCGCCGCCTTTGCAGCCACCGAGATTGCGAAGCGTCCTGAGAACAAGGGCAAGAAGATTGTTGCCCTCTTGCCAGATACTGGCGAGCGTTATTTAAGCACTGTACTCTATGCTTTCGAGGAGTATCCATTGTAATTCACAATCGGATATTTTCTGATGAAAGCAAAATCTATCATAATTTCCCCAACCCGCTTTTCATATAGCAGGTTGGGGATTTTCATTTTCGGAACTTCATATATATTTGCAAATGCGATACCACCGCCCTAACTATATAAAAATAGGTAGTTAGGGCGGTGCAATCGCTAAAATTCGAGACCATTTACCACAAAAACACAAAGTAAACTACCGTTAAAATACAAAGTAAAACGCCGCAAAAATATAAAGAAACTGTAGAAGACACGATTTACGATAAAGCCATATCAATGGAAGACGGAGTAAAGATTATACCTTTGGCTACATTAAAAGACTAAGAAAAAAGCTAAATTTTCGATAGAAAACTAAGAAAAAGTTTGTTTTCTATCGAAAATTTGACTATCTTTGCGTCCAAATGAGAAATATTCTAATTACATTAGGCAATATTCCAGTAACATCTTCGGTCATTGCTTCACTATATCCAGATGTAAAGACCAAGTTTGCAAAAGTTGCACAGCTGGAAAAGGCGGGTGAAATCATCCGCCTCAGGCGAAATCTGTTCGTTGTAAATCCACAAGAAACGGGACAACCACTCTCTTCCGGACTTATCGCCAACCATCTGTTGTCTCCATCTTATGTGTCTATGCAGACAGCATTAAGATATTATGGTTTAATACCCGAAGCTGTATATACAGTTCAATCCATGACCTTTAAGACAGCAAAGGAATACAATACACCCATAGGCAACTTTTACTATCATCATATTCCAAGGACCACCTATCCTATAGGAATTACGCAGATAAAGGAAGGAAACAATGTCTATATAATGGCTACTCCAGAAAAGGCATTATGTGATTTGATAGCCAACCTGCCAGGTATCAAACTGAGATACAAGAAGGAAGCATTAGAGTTTCTGGAAGAAAATCTAAGATTTGATATGGACAGATTCTACCAGCTCAATCCCAATATATTCGAAGATTATGCAAATATAGGAAAAAAGGCAACATCCATACGCACAATATTAAAACTCTTACATCATGAATGAGATATACCAAAATATGTTATCAGCTTATGATCTTTCTACAGATCAGTCTAAAAGAAATGCTACTTTTGAGGTAAACCAGCAAATAATTCTTGCCGGTTTGTACCAAGGCGGTTTCTTCGAAAAAGCAGCTTTTTATGGTGGAACCTGCCTACGCATTTTCCATGGTTTAAATCGCTTCAGTGAAGATATGGATTTCTCTTTATTGAACAAAGATGAAAGTTTTGACTTCTCCCAATACTTCCAACCAATTATCGACGAATTTGATGCCATCGGGAGAAGAGTGGACATACAGAAGAAGGACAAGAAGAATTTTGGAAAAGTAGAATCAGCTTTTTTAAAAGATACCACCGACGTTTATGACATTTCATTTCAAACAGAAAAGTCCATCAAAATCAAAATTGAAGTAGATACCAATCCTCCTCTCCATTTTTCTACGGAGCAAAAACTTCTGATAGAGCCTCGTTCTTTCATGACAAGATGCTTTACCCTTCCCGACTTATTTGCCGGCAAAATGCACGCATTAGTTTATCGAGCATGGAAAAACCGGGTAAAAGGACGCGATTGGTATGATTTCGAATGGTACATCCGGAATAGAATTCCTTTAGATTTCAAACATCTACAGGAAAGAATCAAAGAATTTAACGGATGCGAGAAATCAAAAGAAGAATTCATTGCCGACTTGGAGCAAAGATTGAGATCAGCAGACATCAAACAGGTAAAAGTAGATGTGATGCCGTTTATAAAGAATCCAAAAGATATGACTATCTGGTCCAACGAATACTTTCTGCAATTGGCGAAAATGATAAACATAGAATAGCTAAGGTATCTTCCATTCCTATCTCATGGGGACAATTTCACTTTTGAAAACGGACATTAAAAGGGTGTAGGTTTGGCTCAGACCGAGGGCCTCTTGGTAGGAATCTCATCAGGTGCTGCCGCCTTTGCAGCCACCGAGATTGCGAAGCGTCCTGAGAACAAGGGCAAGAAGATTGTAGCCCTCTTGCCAGATACCGGCGAGCGTTATTTAAGCACTGTACTCTACGCTTTCGAGGAGTATCCTTTGTAATTCACAATCGGATATTTTCAGATGAAAGCAAAATCTATCATAATTTCCCCAACCAGCTATCCCATAGCAGGTTGGGGATTTTCATTTTTCGGAACTTCATATATATTTGCAAATGCGATACCACCCCAAAATCCTTCTGCAACTTGCGAGAATCGAGTATAAATTCTAGCATTTATCATTTAAAAGATTATAAAAATCAATAAATATCATTACGAGTTCCCATAGTGGGAACTCTCATTTATTTTATTTTTTCTATCTTTGCAAAAGATTACCACTTTGGAGGCGCCACGACAAAAACAGTAATTTGTGGATCTCTACTTCCGAAAGCCAACGGAGGCGGAGACAGGGGAATTTGTGTCCGAAGCCAAAGAGCGATACCAAACATCTTCTGCTCTGTTCACGGTGACACGGTGACACGATGACACTAGTTTTTCAACTTTTCGCCTCGCACGCGGGCAGGCAGGAACTTTCGGCTTGATTTTTCCTGCCTGCCCGCGCGAGAGTAAATCTTCAGAAATCACTGTCATAAGTGTCACCCTGTCACCCAGAAGCAGGTTACTTCCGAATCAAAAGTCAAAGACTTACGGTGCAAAAGTCAGTCACTTACGACGCAAAAGTCAGGGACTTACGCCCTGTAACCCCCTGGTTTACGAACCGCAATCCAATCATAAAGCCCTTAAAAATCAAACAAGCCAGGCATTTAGAAGTGATACCAAGCAAGGCATGTAAAAGGGCTTACAAACACCAGAGCAAAGAGAATCTATGAAAAAGTATGAGCAACTGTGAGCAAGTATGAGCAACTGTGAGTTGCCTCCTCACCGATTTCGTATCTTTGCATTGTGATTCAGAGATACTCAGCGGTTCCAATCAGCAAGCTATAGTAAGGCGTCCCCATAGCAAGCTATCCCCAGGCGGTCCCATCCCGCACAGCCATGGCAAAGACCGCTTTGATGTGATTTGATAGCCAACCAGCCAGGCATTAAAAAGAGAGTGGATTTGCGGCAACCAGTTCCCGATATATAATAAGGCGTAAATTTGCAGGATATGAGTTTGAACTAAAATACAAACAAAAAGCATCGTAAAAGTTTAAAGAATACTAAAAGATTCTCTTTCGCATGAAAATTTCTTTTAAAATGCCTATATTTGCAATGCCGTTAGTAATGGCGGCAGACATAAAGAGGTAGCAACTACGCTTAGTTCGGACTGAGAATCTGGACAGTTCGCAGTACACAAGAATGACAGTTCCAGTTGTTTGCCCCAATATGTATACTAATATCCATCCCGCTTCTGTGGGATGGGTATCTCTATTTAGTTAATTTTGCAACCGAATTATCAACCCAGTCTGAGTAACATGGATTCATATTCTGGAATCATCATAGAAGAAAGTAGAAGGTCTGAGCAATTTTCAGACTTTACTCCCATACCTTGCAAAGGTTTCAACCTTCTTTGCAAGGCAAAGCGCTATGGCAGATGGTGGGTACTCAAAGGATTGAAGGAGCCATACCGTCAAGACGAAAACTACAAGAACCTGCTGCACAAAGAGTTCGATATCCTCATATCCCTGCAGCATCCCAACATCGTATCAGCCTACAGCATGGAAGAAATACCGGAAATGGGTACCTGTATCGTAATGGAATGGATAGATGGTATCACGCTGGAACACTGGAGCGGTAGGAAGACTGAGGGAGAAGACATCTTCCTCCAGTTGCTTGATGCTGTGCATTACATCCACGCCAAGCAGATAGTACACAGAGACTTAAAGCCTTCCAATATCATGATTACCCATAACGGCAATCATGTAAAGCTCATCGATTTCGGACTTTCAGATACCGACGACTTTGCCATCCTCAAACAGCCTGCCGGCACCCCGGGCTACATCTCTCCAGAACAGATTGTATCCCAACAGGCAGACATCCGCAACGACATCTTCAGCATAGGCTGTATCCTGGAAAAGATACTTCCAAGCAAACCGTACACTGCCATCATCAAACGATGTAAGGCTCCCATAACCCAGCGATATGCCAATGTTGACGAACTCAAAGCCGATTTCATGACTCGCAGAAACAGGCATCAATCCGTTATCAAGCGTATCACAATCGCAGCTTTGGTCTGTATCATCTTATTAGGTTTCATCAGTTATCCTTTACTGCATCAGCAGGAAAAGAGCATTAGCATCACCCCGGCACATCACGAAGCCAAGAAGGATACAGTCATCCGCCAGCAAGCGGGTGATGCAGCCCCACTCTCTGAAAGCAAACATTCCCAGCAGCCAGCAGCTGCTGAGCCATCTTCTGCATCCCATCTACAAAGCGCCGAACTCATATCCAAGGGAAAGAAGACTATCGACAAGATGTGGAAGGAATCCGGCATAGACACCATCCAGTCTGTTGTGAAAAAGAGCGAGGCATTCAATCAGTTTGTAGATAAGAGTAATGAATTCATCACAACGACTTATCCGCAGACATTCTCTAAAGACATCGCCGGCAAGGCAGATATCATCTATGAGCTATCCTCCTATACCGCTGAGAGATATGTGAAGCCCACCTTGGCGGAATTTCAATCTTCCAGATAATGCTCCACGATAATGCCATGCTTCTTACCTATGGCATAAGTAACCGGTTCATCAACTCCATGCTTCCAGGCATGAAGATAAGCAGGCTCATGATTGATAAAATGATGGCACTCAAAAGTATCATCTTTCACCAATCTGGTATTTTCTGATGATACCACCTTGAAACCTCCGTTTCCCTGATACCTGATGATGCAGGTTCTGTCGGGCAGCCAGGAAAGTTTGAGCATCTGTCCCTCATAAAGAACATCGCATGAGATTTCCTTGCCTATAACCATCTGGCTCTGCTGCTCTCCCGTTCCTTGCGACAATCCGAACTCCTCAAAGTCCGCATAACCGAGAAAATTAGCCAGCACATTCTTGGTAAACTTACTGGCAGAAACCCCTTCGCTCACGTATCCCCAGAATCGTCGCAACGTAGAGGCACTCACCCTTTGCTGGGTACGTTCCTCCACCTTTTCGCTCAACCAAGCGAAGTCGCGAGGCACAACCATCTTGCGCCCCACCATTTTTTCTATCATTTCACGTAATATCTGTTCCATGCTGCAAAGATACTGAAACAAATCCAGCCAACACACAAAAAAGCCAATATTTCGACTAAAAACGCCTCATATTTTGAACTTGGAACGGAATGGAACGCTGAAAAAGCAGAAAAAACACCTATTTTTGCAAAAAAATCAGCTCACAATGAACAACTTTAGAAAAAAAATGGTATATTTGCAGTGCTGTTCTAAACAAGCAGCAGACATGTTAAGGAAACAACCATGCTTGGTTCGTACTGAGAATCTGGACAATTCATTGTACGCAAGAACGAAGACAGAAGTTGTTCACCCAACCGTGTATTATTGTATCCATTCCGCTTCGGCGGGATGGGTATCAACATATACCCATTGGTGTGAGCTGATTTTCATTCTTTGTGTACAGGTAGTCCAGAACCTTCAGAACAGAATGAAATTGGTTCGCACCTTTTTTGTGCCTAAAAATGAAATAACAAACAAGTAAATAATAAACATCATGGAAGGAACTAACATTTATATATCCGATACTGATGATCAGATAATGCTGAAAGTATTATCTAGTATAAGCAGTATTATCTTCAATGAAAAAAAATACGAGGATATCCTATTGAAAAGTTACCAGGAAATGGAAGAGCAATGTAATTGGAAGTATCCTGACGGTCCAACAGATAATGGATGTGCCGTAAATATATTGATGCCCCACAAAATTACCAAGACTATAGTATCTTAGGATTTGACTTACCTACACTTATACGAACAGACCAGGATAAGCCTATATCAAATATTGTCATGGTAGTAAGCCAAGACCCAAGACGCACTGAACGGTATAAAGGAAAGCTGTCTTTGTCATCTTCTTTTGGCTTTCATGACAAAAGCTATCGTACCAATACTCGCAAGGGATTTATGACACCAGTCATATTTCAGGCTCTTGAAACAGCTCCTGGAACTGCGATTTATATGACAGATTGCAACAAACTGTTTACAACAGACAAGAGAGGCATTCTAAAGACTGACACTCGAAAATATCAAGAAATTCTCCAGAAAGAGATAGAATTGGTAAAGCCAAGTTGCATCATTTCTCACGGAAGAACTGCTAACGCAATTCTAAGCAAAATAGTAGGTTCTATAAACTGTGAACTCCATTATGTTCCTTACATAGGGAATTCCTACATGAAAAAAGAGAATCGTGAAAAGGCTATAACTGATTTTGTCCATGCATTCAAGAATAAGAACAACAAATAATTCACAAGAATATGAAAAAGATTTCTTTTATCATCATGCTCTTCTTTGCAATAGCATCGGGAGCCATAGCACAAAATGGAATTGATAGTAACAAGATATTCACGAAAGATGAATTGACAGAATTGCCACAATTCCATGGCGGAGAAGATGCTCTCAATAAATACCTACTTAACAATTTGAAGTATCCCGTTGTAGCAGAAGAAAATGGAATACAGGGACTTGTTAACGTAAGTTTCATTGTAAGAAGAGATGGTACAATTACTGACATAAAAGCTGTAGGGGCAGTAGATCCATCTCTTGCGAAAGAAGCAGTACGACTCGTCAAAGCCATGCCAAGATGGGAGCCTGGGAAAGCCAATGGTTTGGCTGTAAATGCAGGACGTACTATTCCTATTGTTTTCCGCATACAATAGTTTTTTAAAACTATTCCCATATGATACTTACATCCGCCCCATTTTGATGGGATGTTGATGATAATGAATTACTTTTAAAAACAATATTATTAATTTTAAATATCATTAATTATGAAAAAAATTTCTGTTTTTTTGGCATTCATGCTGACATTTCTATTCTCTGCATGTTCTTCTTCTATGTTCGACAAACTGGTAGAGGCATACGAAAGTTCGACCAAAGAACTCGCTTCTGCATCCAGCAACGACGACTGTGACAGAATACATGACGAACTGATGGAAAAGTTGTATAAGATTTCACAGGACTATCCTGATTGGGAAGAGATCATCCAAAAAGAGGGTGAAGACAGCGAAAATGTCAAAAAGGTCACCAAGGCATACAAAGCTTGGAACAATACCCTAGAAAGTGCCACCACCGACAACCATTACATGTTTATGACATACTGCAACATCCCTAATGCCATCGAGCAAATTACCGGAAAGGGAGCATCGAAGAAGACCGAGGAGACCAAAGAAAGCGAAGACACCTCTAACGACCTCTCTTCGTCATCTTCAGATACCAACATCGACGAGATGCTCGACTCCTACGAGGAATATGTCAACAAACTCTCAGACTTCTATGCTAAGTTGAAAGACATGGAACCAGGTTCTGAGGAGTATATGTCTACTCTCGGCGAAGCACAGGAGTTGGAAGGCAGCTATCAGGATTTGCTCGAAAAATGCAAAGATGCCAAAGGCAACTTTACCAGTGAGCAATTACAACGCTATGTCGAGATCACCAAAAAGTTGACCGAGGCAATGAAATAATATCCGACTATAGCAATATTACAACATTACTCATTCATACAACATCTTACATCAATACATAACATATGAAAAAGCTTTTATATTTATCCATGCTGGCCATAACTATTTTGGCCAGCTGTAACTCTAAAGAAAAAGAGGACAAGGCCTTTGCCCGTGTATCAACCTCGAACAATCCTCAGGAGATGAGAGCTTACCTTGACAATTACTTCGAGGAGGCATCTCCAGAACACCTTGTCAAGATTCGCAAGAACTTAAGAGTATGGGTAGACGATTCTACCGCCTATGCCAATATCTGCAAGACCAAAGATCTTGCCACCAAGATTTCTTTGGAGAATGAATACATGGAAAAGTTCAAAGATGGCGGCAACCATAAAACGGAGATTAGCAATATGCTTGCCAAGGACAAAAAGGCCAAAGAGGAGTTAGAACTCAAAGAGCAGAAAGCACAAGAAGAGTTGGAGCTACTAGCTGAAAGACAAGCCAAATACAAAGAATTTAAAGACAATGTCGTCGACTATATCTTTAATTTGAGTGATAATGAAATAGTTAGTGCAGCTTGGGTATTTAGTACTCCCGATGTTAATGGCTGCGGAAAAGGTGTATTTATTAATAACTTTAATGGTCTAAAAGAAAAGTTCACCTACAAACTTGCCGACAATGGAGATTTGCAAGTCAAAAGCAAGAATGGTTCTGCTAGCATCACTTTCTTGAATGACGGATTGTATCGCGGAGATGATTATTTTAAGAGAATATACGCTCCTAGTTATTACAAAGGCTGTAAGAAATACTTCTAAAATATGGTATAATAAACAGCACTATAACCAAAAAATATAGTATTTTTACACTTGCTCGTGGTATTTGCAAAAGATAAAAAAAAATATAAATTTAACATTAAAAATCATGGAAAAAGAAAAGATTAACCAGTTCATCATGGTAAATGGAAAGTTTTTCCCAGAAATGATGATTGAAGATGTGAAACAGAAACTTGAGTCACTTGACGAGAGCAAAGAGAGCATGCTGATGGCTACTGAATGGAAGAATCCTACTGTTGCCTTTCTATTCGCTTTCTTCCTTGGCGGTTTGGGTGTCGACCGTTTTTGGCTTGGCGAAACAGGTCTAGGTGTTGTTAAACTCATTACTTGTGCAGGAGCTGGAATTTGGGGACTTATCGATTTGTTTACAGTAATGAACCGTGCAAAGATGTACAATTACAACAAATTGATGATGTATTTTTAAACATTAGATTTGAGGAAGAGCAAAATAGCTCTTCCTCAAAAACGAAAAGCAAGACAACAATGAATGACAAAATCAATATGCTATTAATGACATATAGCAAGTATTTTCCTGATGAAAGTATGATGATGATCCGGGACAGATTCGAAGCTATGGATGAATCCAAGACATCTATGCTGTATACATTAGGCTTAAAAGATCCAACAATGGCATTAATACTTTCCATTGTTGCTGGCGGATTAGGAATTGACAGATTTTATATCGGTGATACAGGTCTTGGAATAGCAAAACTGCTTACTTGTGGAGGTTGTGGAATCTGGACGATTATAGATTACTTTTTAATCATGAAAGTAACAAAGGAGAAAAACTTAGAAAAATTCATAACAGTCATGTAATGACTAGGCAAGAAGCTTTCACCCTATTGGGAGTTTATATATTGGGAATGGTGTGGATTATACTGAACAACATCTATGATATAAGTTTAGTGCTATGCCCTACCAAAATTCTCTTTGGTATTCCTTGCCCGGGTTGCGGAATGACTAGAGCCGTAAAGCTTTGTCTTGAAGGTGAGTTATTGGCAGCAGTACGGATGAATCCTAATATCATACTAGTTTGGATTATTCTTCCCATTGCTCCTTTCATCTTAATCACACAATTAGCAACAAAGAAAGATTATCTTTCAAGGATAAATGCCTGTTTAGATAAGAAGGTTTACCTCGTTATAATCCTAATCGCTGAAGGAAGCATATGGATATATAACATTGTCCGGCATATATAAGCGGATTTGACTGCATACTGCTTTATAAATATCGAATATAATAAAATTAAAAACTGAAAGATTATGAATATCAAGAATTTATTTATCATTGCCTGTGCAATGATGTTTACATTGTCCTTGTCAGCACAGACAAGAAAAGGTACTACAGCCAAGAGACCAACTACTGCGTCAAAAAGACCTGCACAACAAACAGCTTCTAAGCCGATATTGGTGGACTTAGGTTTGCCAAGCGGTACAAAATGGGCTGATAGAAATATTGGTGCAACAAGCGTTACTTCTGTTGGTGGCTATTATTCGTATGGTGAAACTGCAACCAAACAGATTTATACGTCAGATACATACACATTCAAGTCTGACATTACAAATATTGCAGGAACAGAGTATGATGTTGCAACAAAAAAGTATGGCAAGGGATGGAGCATTCCTACCGCCGAACAGTGGAAAGAACTGTTTGAGAGCTGTACCCTTGACTATATGGTAATCAACAAACTATATGTTGCGAAATTTACAGGGCCAAATGGCAAATCCATTTATCTTTACTTCCCGCCTAATGATATATATGCTAGGGTTGGTAACATGGAAATGTCTAAACAAATATCGGCTAAACTTATGGCATTTATAACGGAAAATGAGACTTTCGTTAATTTATCACAACTAGCACAATACAATGGAATGACCGTAAAAGCGACGGAGGCTATATATAGAACTGCCAACAAGGAATCCCTAGCTCAGATATTAGCAATAATATCCGTTGAAAAAAACGGGAAGGTTAATCCGTCCCTAAAAAACGCAACCGTTCAGAATAGTGATCAAGCGATCTATGGCATTCTAGTGCGTCCTGTTTTTAATAGTCCGAAAACAGAAAGTACTGAGGATACAGAACAAGATGAAATAGAACTACCAGAATAAGAACAATATGAAAAGAATACATTATAATATTCTAATAATCTGTTTTGCGCTTTTTAGTTTTATGACTACAAAAGCGCAGAACGCTTCTTCTGTCAAGTCTGCCAAAACTGTAGAACTCAATGCTTTGCTGAGAACAAAGAAATGGTCAATCTCTGATATTGCGAGATATATTCCATATAACATCTCAATGGTTGACGCATCTTTCAACACATGGCTTAAGAGCAAAGAAATAGTTTTCTACAAGGAAGTCAATGGGCAGAAGAAATTGGTTCTTCCTGAAGAAGTAGACAATGAACTGAAGGCAGACTATAAAGACAAACTTGGAGTGGAAACTCCTGCCAATTACTTTTCAGAATGGAAGAACTTTTTTGCAAAACGTTGTTATGCTCATGGTACTGCAGAATATGTTCTGGCTAAATATCAAAACAAGGAGATAACTCTTAAGGAATGTATTGATAAACTGAAAAATGCAGAAGACCAAAAGAGTTATGTGTCTTATATGAAGAGTTTTGTCTTCTATGCTATGCAGCAAGAGCCTACAGCATGGGATGATCTTAATGGAGCATTGAAGGACGTTATTGCTAAAAATAAGAAGACCGGTACTTGTCTTGCTTTCATGCTTTGCAGAACCAATAGTGCCCCTAAGCAATGGGTGTCAATTATCAAACAAGTTCCCAGACCTTCAAAATTCTATAATGGTAGTAGCGATGATTCGTTTAGAGAAGATGCCACTATAATGACCACTGCATTGAATAAAATTGAGCCTATTAATTACAAGGATGAATATGGAGGTTGCCTTTCTGGTATAAATCTTTATTTAGACGGAAGAGTTATTATGCGCCGTACTAATGCAAATATACCTATAGCCACTCTTCATTCTGTACAAGAAGAGACGGATTGTCTGTCTGCATACAAAGGTCAAGAGTACACGTTCCTATATAATCCAAATGGAGAAAATCTTTATGGATTTTTACAGGAAAAAGGAGGATGCTATCTGAAGTTAAAACCAGTAAAACCTACGCTATGGAGTGCAAATACAAAACGTTTGTCCAGTGAGCAGTTTGAATTAGTGGCTGGTTATAAGCTCAATAGTGCAGGAGAGGTTATTGGAGAGTCGTATATAGGAATGTCAAAGCAGCAATTGTCTGAAGAACTCAAAAAGCCTCTCATGGGTTATGAAGATCTAGTCAGTCTTGGTGCTCAGGCTTCTGAGTATAAGAGACAAGAAGAGATAAACAAGGCTGACAATGAGTATATGTATAAGGAGGTAACTCAGCTCAGAAAGAAATATGGAGACAAACCTGTTGATGCGATGATAAAAATAGAGCCTTATGTTGGAATGCCAGAAGGAATTTTGAATGATTATATTGGTACAATAAAAGGTATCAAAGTAAAATTGTTTGAAAGAGTGTATCATTCTGTATGGAACAAATATCAGCTCTGTGGATTGTTACGCAGCTTGGGTAACAATATTACTGTTTGGTGTCTCAACGGAGTGGTTGAACATGTTTATCACGACGGAAGATTATAAGTTCAGAGACCTGTTGCAAAATAAAATGGCAAAGGATATGGCTTATAACAGTTCATAGCTATATAGGAAATACACATCATTCAATAATCAAGCGCCAATACTTTTTTCAAAATATTGGCGCTTTTTTTTGAAATTTTCCCTTCATATTACTATATTATAAAGGTATAACCAAAAAGAAAGAATAAAATGGCAAATAAAATGTCTTTATGTATCATCAAATACACCTATACTCGATATGTAGGGGTGGATATCGAAAAATATACTCGGGGACTATTCGAGTATGTGAAGGAAGAGTTTGGGGAGTTTCAACCACAAATGTCAGAGCCTGGAACTATACCTGATATGCCAGACTATCTGGACATCGTGCTCTGCAAAAAGGACGGAAGTATCTTCTACGAAATGGATATCCAAAGACGTGCCATCAACATCCCGCTCGACTTTCAGCTGGAAGGATTGGTCCTGGAAATCAATATCACCAACTGCGATGGTACAAAATTCAAGAAGACACACCAATTCTTAAGATAACCATCCCATGACATACGAAGAATTCAAGCATTTGGCTGAGCATCCACAGCATCGGGATGTTCCTGCCATCTTCAAGCTCGAAGTTTTAGAAACAGAAGAGTTGGAGGAGAAAAAGCGTTCACATTATCCGAAATACAAGGTGAACACCTATTGTCCGCAAGCCTTCACCACAACTCTGGAGGAGGCTGAGAGTCTGATGCACCAGGATGTCCTTTACCGCAAAAAGATGAAGGAGGAAGACGACTATCCGCTGGATACCTTCTGCTATTATATCTCGGAGATTCCGCTGGGACTGTTGCACTACGATCGGGAATGTCTTTCTGAAAGAGTGTATGATGGTGAGGGAAAACTGATCGACCGGTCTTACTACTGTTCGCGTTTCAGCATTTACTATCCCGGAGTCTGCGATTTGCCTGCATACGCCCGTCATCCTGACGAGACCTTCCGAGGCAGAAGCGCTGAACAGATCAGATTCAAGAAGGGTGACATAGTGGAAGTATATCGTGGCGATGAGGTGAAACTTGCCATCGTTGTCGGAACTCCGCTTACCACCGAATGGATCTGGGAGAGAAACCAGGCTGCCAAGGATAAAAGGGGATTGGATGAACTGCCATACGATGAAACGGATGACAGCTATACCGTGATAGATGGTCCCGGCTACGAATACCACGACCACGTTCCGTCGCTGCATGTCTTCGCCCCTCACTATCATGTGCCGCTCTATCTTCAGAGACGATTCAAGGGGTATTTGGAAAAGGCTGAGAAAAAGCAGAAAGAAGAGGAGGAGAAAGACAGGATCTTCCGTCAGGCTCACGATTGCAGCTTCAGCAACAAGGAACAGATAGAGAAGTCTGAAAAGTGCGGCTGTTTCTTCTGCGGCGAAATCTTCTCGCCATCCGAAATCACGGATTACCTCCCTGATGAGCCGCCTACAGCTGAATGTCCCTTCTGCCATACCGACTCCGTAATAGGTGATGCCTCCGGCTTCCCTATCACCAAGGATTTCTTGAAGAAAATGAAGAAGAAATATTTCTAGGGCGATTTTTCAACGTTTTCATCTACATTCTCCCCTATCTCATAGGGGCAGTATCAGTTCCCAAAAACGGACATAAAAAATGCGATAGCACCGCCCTAACTACCTGTTTTTATACAGTTAGAGGGGGTGCTATTAATAAAAAAGAAGCAGGATGGAAGACTGGTCCACCCTGCTATTTTTATTAGAATACCTTTACGAAACGGTCGATATCGATAGAAAGGCCTACTGAGAAGGTGCGGCCGGTGGTCATCGCAGAACTCCAATAATAGTTCTTTGGCGTATAACCGAAAAGATTATCTACCGTGAAATTCAGATTGACGGCATCCAGGAATCGCTGTTGAAGCGTGAACTTCCACAACTGATAACTGCTGTCATGCTTCTTGATGTTCGTATCAGGAGCAGACAGGTATCTGCCTGACAGAGCGGCATTGATGCGATAGAACGAACAGAGCTGACGATCGTAGTCGAGCCGCCAGGTTGCTGAATGCGGACGAGGCTGGGAGAACTGGGAATCTACACTTCTGCCACCCACATGGAGATAACTGTAGTCGAGTTTCACACCGAGTCCCATATCCGAACGGTACTGGGCACTGAAGTCGATGCCGCTCACCTCTACTCCATCCTCGTTGCAATAACGGGAAGCCACATCCGGCTGACCGGTTCCCGGGGTATAATCGGCATAATCCTCGGTAGTGATGCGCTTATCATACTTATTATAATAGCCCATGAGAGTAAGACTATACTGACCGGTAAAGAAGCCAGCATTCTTCACCCTTCCGGTATGCTCCAGCGCCAGGTTGTAGTTGTTGCTCTTCTCCGGCTTCAGATCCGGATTACCGTAAATCATCTGCATACCTGCCATATCAAAATTCATATACATCTCCTTGAGCGTTGGGGCACGGAATCCGCCGGCATAGTTGGCACGGATGGAGAAACCCTTCCACTTGGTCATCAGAGCCAGACGACCGGTAGTGGCATGCTGGCTGGATGCAGAGAAGTAATCATGACGAAGACTTGCCACGATGTTCAACCACTGCAAAGGATTGTAATCGAACTGGGCGAAGGCATCACATGAATTCTGATTCTTTGATTCATTATCCTCAAACTGATAGGTGGTAAGATAATCGTTCAGAAAATCTGCACCTACCGTCAATGTATTCTTGCCGAAGATATGGGAATAGAGGGCACGGACGGTGTTCTGACGGTTGGTATAATCGTGGTCGTGAGTACGCTCATCATTCACATACCGAGCCTTGTCATACTGGTCGAAGCCGTAAGAAATCTCCAGATTATCATTCCCCGAGAGATTCATCACGGTCTTCAGTCCGGCAGAATAATCCATGTAATGATCATCATAGTTGCTGCGCTTGCTGATACGATTGAAATAACCGCCACGACCTATCAGTTTTACCTTATCAGAGAGCTTGTAGGTAAGTCGCTCTTTCACATTGAAGGTCTCTCCACCATAGATATGGAGGATGTTGGATTCTGTATCGAAAGGACTGGTGAGCTGAACCTCATCCGATGTGGTGCGTTGGATGCTGGTCTGCGAATTCCATTTTCCAGCATTGAAGCTGAAGCTTCCACCGTGGCGCCACTCCTTGTTGAAGTCATTGTAGCGGGTATTGACATTGGCAGTCCAAGGCTCGCTGTTTTCACGGGAGATGATGTTGACTACTCCGGCTACGGCATTGGCGCCATAGAGCGCTGAAGCAGCACCCTTTACTATCTCGATACGTCCTACATTATCCAAGTTCAGACGACTATAATCTACATTATCCATGGTTTCACCAGCCAATCGCTCGCCATCTACGAGGAAGAGCACAGCGTTTCCGCCGAAACCATTCATATTGAGAGAAGTCTCCTGATTCATGGCATAACCGAATTCCAGACCCGGCATCTGCTCGGTGAGGAGGTCCTGGATATTGGTAGCATCAGCTATCTTGATATCATTGGCGGTAATCAGACGGGTTACCACAGGAGCATCCTTCAGCGCCTTTGGAGTACGGGTAGCAGTTACTACCACCTGGTCGAGCGCAGTAGCATCCGGCTGAAGACGCAAGACATGCTGCGCCCCTTTTCTCTCATCCGCCTTCAGTACGAAAGTCTGAGTCTGATAGCCCACAAAACTCACCTTCACTCTCACCGCTCCATCCTTGCTGTAAGGAATGCGGAAATATCCGTCTTCATCAGTTGTTACCCCACCCTTTGCATGCAAAATCTGGACGGTAGCACCCGCCAGAGGTGCGCCCGAATCATCGAGCACCCTACCCACGACATCGCCCTGGGTTTCGGCTTTCAGATTCAGGCACAATCCGCAAAGGATTAGGAATAGTGCGAATATCTTTTGTTTCATCGAATTATATCAAAGCTTATCCTGAAACAATCCTTTTATTTTGTACAAACAAACTTACCAATCATTGGCATAGGCATTTTGCCATACTGCACAGAATAGTTGACGGTCAGGGTTTTGTCCTTCAATGTACCATGCAAAGTAACTGTGTACTTCTTCTCTGCACCATTCACGGTAATAGTACCTGCATAGTTCTCCTGAGAGAAAGCATAAGCACCGTTAGAACCGGAAGCCTTCACAGCAGGTACCTCCAGAGCAGGAAGAGCCATCATACCCTCGCCGCAAGCAGGTAAGGTAACCTTGACTGTAGCATCATCTACAGCCTCAATCTTCATGGTAAGATTATCGTATGTAGAAGCCTCGCCCATTACGGTCATATTCAAACTACCGGTATAGGTACCCGCAATTTCCTTTGCCGCAGCTACTGCTACAGGATCATCATCGCTGCTGCAAGAGCTGAATGCTACACACATAGAAACCAAAGCCAACATCATGGCCATCATTGTCTTAAACTTTTTCATTTTTCTTTATTTTTCTTTTAGTTACAATAATATTTTCTGTTTGAGGGGATTTGCAATCCCCGATTATTTATCTTCCGGAACATAGATGATTTCGCCATTCTCCAGCTGGTAAGCAATGCCAACCTTCTTTCCCTTGTTGCCCGACTTCTTACTTTGGTCTTCCGAAGGAGTATAGCGATTGATCTTCTGTCCATCCTTGGTAATGATTTCCATATTCTCCTTGCCAGGGTTCTTCACCATCGTGAAGTTATCCTTGCTGAACATTTCCGTCATATTATAGCGCGAAACGAGTGCCACCATCAGGGCAAGGGCAAACACCATCGCCACATCGAAGAGGTTGCTCACTACGCTCATCGGATCATCATCCTCGCCATCATGCGCAAGCCTATTTCTGCGTCTCTGTCTCATAAATTATATATCTTTACTTTTTTACCTCTTTACTTTTTTACCTTTTTACTTTTTTACCTTTAAAAGCCTTTTTACTTTTCCTCCAAAAGGTCTGCCATAAACTCGAGGTTGCTCATATCCTCAGTGTACCAGCGGTTCTTGGTCTGCTTGGTCACAAAACCGATGGCTGCAGAGAACAATCCCACTACGGTGGTAGCGAAAGCCACCTGCATATTGTAAGCCATCGAAGCAATATCACCGGTAGAAAGACCTACCAGGGCAGGACCCATCGGAATCAAGGTACCCATCAAACCGAGCATCGGACCCATCTTCAGGAGTGTAGAAGGAAGAGAAAGATCCTTCTCAACAAACTGGGCATACTGGTCGAGGATGCGGTTTACCTGCGCCTTGCTCTGACGGTTGTCCACGAGTTTCTTCATATAGGAAACGATGACTGCCTGCTTGTTCTTAGGCAAGCGATCGCCCAGGGTATCGATGTTATCGAGCGTCAGGGTGTTCATCTGTTCACGAATCTCCGCACCCGACTTGCGCTTTACAAGATACTGTCCGAAGAAACCTCCGAGGAGCAGCAAGGCTCTGAGGAAGAAGAAAATCAACAAAATAATCACAGGAACCAGCATGCCTGTGGAAATCCAAAACAAAACGTCTGATATGTAATTCATTATACTCTATATTTTTTAATTTGATAATTGTAAATTGCCCATCCTATCGCCATTCCTACGATGACGATGGCGATGACACCGAGAAGCGAGAGGGCATCGAAACTGTTGAATCCTGCCACCGCTGTCCTGCCATTCACCGTACCGATGATGCCCATCAATCCGAGCAGCACCTCTACCAGGAAAAGCAGTTCCAAGCGGATTGGTCGCTCCGGCAAGAGCCATCTCAAACCGTAGGTGAATACCGGCGTCAAGACCAGCAGCACTACGGCAAGCACCCATGCCACTACCTGAAACGATACGCCGGGAAGCAGGAAGATGGTCATCACCAGAACACTGAAAAGCACTGGGAAAACCAGCAAACCCGGGAAATACTTCAGGAAGATGAAAAACACCCATTTGCGGCGACTCACATGTTCCGAAGTCTTCAGATCTACGTGGTGTACACAGAAAAGCATCGTGAGTGCCACGTCGATACTCAGCAGCACCGCCATATCGAGCATCAGCTTCTGGTCGGCTATCCAAGCCGCAATCTGCGTCTTCGACTGCTCAATGGCGAATGGCCAGGTCATTCCCACGAAAAAGGCTACGAGCACCGAGATAATCATAATCTCCTTCACTCCGTGGAAGGTCTGCTTCAGCACAAAACTGAAGCAAACCAATATCATCATTACTAAAACTAATGTCTCCACTTTTTTTAAAAATGTTGAATGTTAAATGTTGAATGTTGAATTATTCTTCACTGTTAAGTGTTGAATTATTCTTCACTCATCATTTTGCGACGACGTCGCAAATATACTGCGAGCACAACGAACGCTACGATGACGATGACACCTACTACGATGCCGCTCACCACAGTGGTGGTCTTCTGAGCATCCTCACTCAGCGTCTCCTTCTTCATCACCATACCCTTGTCGCTGCTGTTCTTCGCAGCCTCAGCATCGCGGATCTGCTCTACATTCTGCTGATATTCCTTGGCAGAAGCAGCATCGGTCTTGCTGGCGATATAGTTGCGCAGCTTGGCATTGTCGCAGACAAAACCGGAGCATGAAGGCTTATACTTGTTCACGGTCTCGGTATGAAGCTTGGCAATGTCCTTGAGCTGCTGAGGAGTAGCCTTCCACATTCCCTTGCGGGCACTCTCCATCATCACAGCGGTCATCTCCATCAGCGCAGCCGGATTCTGCTTGTCGAAGAACTCCTTGGTGCCGAGATTGTACTTGTCCTTGACATACACATTATATATCTCGTCCCACATCTCCTTGTCGATTGCCTTTGGCTTCATCACATTCCAGCCGTAGGTATTGGTTACGATTTCGGCGAATGTGCTGGCACTGCTGGCTCCACCCTTCATCTTCTCCTTGATATAGGCTGGATTGAAGATGGTGGTTCTGCCCTCGATGCCGATAGCCTCCTTCACCTCCTGCATTCTCATATTGCTATGGTTGCGATAGTCGGCGAGATAAGCATCCGGATCCTTACCGGTTACGTTGCGCACTGCGAGGTTCATACCTCCCATAAACTCATATACGTGGTCGAGACTCAAGGCACCCCAAGTGTTGCTCTGTCGTGGCTGAACCACCACATCGGTACGGGTCAGCGCAGCCTCGAAAGCAGCCTTGCGAACGGTCTCCCAGTTCTTCTCATCACCGTAGTAGGCACCCATATTGTTCAGATAAACCTCGGCAATCTGACTCTCCTTATCCCAGCGGTCGCCTGCGGTTACCATCTCCTGGATACCGGTGCCATAGTTGCCGTTTACACCACCAAACACTCGATACATACTCACCTCGCGGGCTTCCTTTGGCGACATGCCCTTCTCTACGAGCACTCGTTCCGATTCGGTAACACCGGCTTTCACCAGGTTGTCATACTTGTCACCCTTGGCATTTGCTGCCATCTCTATCGCCTTGTTGATGAGGAAGAGACGGGATGCTGCCAGGTCGCGGAGCTGACCGGAAGTCTGAACCACGACATCGATGCGAGGACGGCCCAACTGCTTGGATGGGATGAGACGCAGATCGGTAACACGACCGAAGGCATCTCGTACCGGTTCTACACCGAGCATATAGAGAATCTGAGCGATGGTAGCACCCTCTGTTTCGATAAACTCGCTGCTCCAGAGTGTGTAGCTCACCTTACGAGGATATTCACCCTTATGTCGCTCGCAATACATCTTGATGGTATTGTCGCAAAGTTCCTTTGCCTTCTCCCAAGCATCCTCCGAAGGTGTATTCTCCACATTGATGGAAAAGAGATTTCTACCGGTAGGCAGGGTGTTCGGATTCACAATCAGATCACCACCAGGAGATGGAGCGGTAAAGCCGCCATTCAGGGCATTCATCAGAGAAGACATCTCGTTGAACGGACTCTGACGGAGCGCCTCCGAATACTTGCCCACATTCTGCAAGGCATGCTCTACGGTAATAATAGCCTGAGCCAGATGAATCTGCTGACGGGTATATTTTGGTGCTTTCGACATCCTCATACCCTTATCTTTAGAAGATTTTCCGGTCTGAGAAGCCTTGCCCGCTTTCGCCATCTTCGCCTTCTTCAAATCCTCCTGATACCATTTCTGTCCCTTTTTGATAGCTTCCATCATCTTGTCAGGGAAGCGACCGGTCTGCTCCATCTTCTCAAAAGCCTCACGACTCATCTGCGGAATCTTCTTCTTATGAGAAACCTTGGCAGCACGGAGGTCACTTACCGTACGGTGGTCAACCCTCTTCGGCTTCGCCTCCTTCGCTCCACCCATCTGGTCTGCCATCTGCATCATCATCTGGATAGGATCCGGAGCAGCCTGCATCGCCTCTACCTTACGGGCCATCTGGAGTTCGGCAGGAGTGATTCCTACATAACGGCAGATGTATTCATCAGAAACCGAGGCTGAACCCAGAAGCTGGGTCACGGTGTTGCGTGCCTTGCTCAGATAGAGACGGTCGAAAAGCTGCTTATGCTTCTCAACACCCTCTTGAGCACGACCTTTCAGTTTATCTACTGCCAGCATTCCGTAGGCAATAGGATCTGTAGCCATCGCATAGACACTGGTGCGGACATCATCATTATCGTATGGCAGACCCAAAGTATAGAGCTTGCCGGTAATCTTCTCGTTTGCCAACTCTTCCGCAAAGTTCTCTACTCTCGCAATTTCATCTGCAGAATAAGGCTTGTTCATCTGCTTGGCATCGAGTCCCAGTTCACGAGCGATTCCCATCTTCACGGTCAGCGCCTTCACCTTGAGCGACTGTTCGGCAGATGCCTTCTTCTCGTATGACTGGATGGCATCGCTCAACTGCTTATAGGTCTGTCGCAACTCGCTCTCCTTGAAAGGAGGAGTGAGATAGCTCTGGGTCTGGGCATAGGTGCGGCGCTTGGCAATCATCGCCTCGCCCACATTGCCGATGGTATATATATAAAGATGTGGAACCACACCAATCAATCGGTCACTCCAGTCGTTGCTGTCGAGAGCCACCTGCTTTCTCGGGGTATATTCCAGCGAACCGTGGGTTCCGAAATGGATGAGTGCATCGGCACTGAAACCATAACGAGCCCAGAGGTAAGAGGCTACATAGGTGTAAGGAGGTGCCTGGTCGGTGCCATGCACAATCTTGAAGGAGTCGCCTCCCACGCCTGCCATCACCTGTGGAAGCAGGGCCACATTACCGAACTGCAGTCTTGCCACCGCCAACTTACCGTCATCGGTAGCCATATATTTGCCAGGGAAGGAACCATAGAGCTGATTCATCTCCTTGATCATCTTCTTAGACAAAGCCTTCTGGGTCCATCCGGCAAACTGCTGGGCGGTTACCAGGGCTGGATGTCCCGACTGGAGGAATTGGGTATAAGCACCCTCCGCATAGGTTCCGAAGACGGCACCCTGAGCCTGGATCATCTTTGCCAGTTCCTGAGGATTGGCAGGCAACTTGCCTACATTATATCCTTCATTCTTCAAGCGAACCAGGAGATTGTAGAGCGATGGAACCACTTCCATTCCCGAAGCGGTAAGTGCATTCTGACCGGGACCCTTGAAGTAGAAGATGGCGATGCGCTTGTTGCTGTTCTTCTTGTTCTTCAGATTCACATAGCCCTGCACGCTCTCCACGAAACTCTCCATTCTGTCAGGGATACCGTAAACCTCCTGCAAGCCCTCCTTGTTGATGCGCTGTCCGAAAACCACGTATGGACGGATGGCACCATCAATCTCCGGAGTCACGATGCTCTGCGACATGAAACCGCCGTTCATTCCCTGCTTGTCGTTCTCCCATTCGGTGGTCAAACGGTTGATATTAAGAGGTGAGAACAATGGAATATTCTTCTGCTTCAGGAACTCTACGAAGTAATCGCCCAGTCTGCCATGCGCCATATTTACTACGGCATTCGCCTGGATACTGTCGGCATGATGACCGGCAATAAAGTTCTGCAGCTGGTTGATGCGATACACCATGAATCCCTTCTTCTCAAAAGCCTTCTCCATATCAGGAGCCGCACCCATAAAACCGGTGAGCAAGATGGCAGGAGCACCTTTCTTATATAATCCGTTCTTCGCCAGGAAGGCATTGTATTCACGGATGCTGTTGAAGCCCAGTTCATCGCCCTTCTCATCTTTCGGGTCAAAATGAGTCAGGAGATAGTCTGGTCGCTCATCCACACGTTCCGGTTCTGGAGCCATGAACTTCTTTCCGTCGATAAACTTACGGATGTAAGCGAGCATACTGTGATAATTCTTCTTGCTGCCGTTCTCGATGTACTGCATCAGATAATCTGCATCGAAGTTATCTATCGATACGATATTGTTGGCTGGGTTGGTAGCAGCATGAGTCAGGGTTGGCACCTTGTAGGAAGCCTCTTCCAACAGCTTGCGCTGGTTCTCGTCAATTCGGAGTCCCATACCATTCACGATAATCATATCGTAATCATCCAGATGATCGAAATCATCGGTTGTGATTTCACTCAGTTTAATCATCGCATTGTCGTTGGCATGCGAAATCTGTCCCAGCGCAATAGCCTGATAGTTGAGGAAAGCGATGCGGGTAGTACCCACCCAGGCAGAGTAAGCCTTCGCCAAACCTCCCAGAACAATCACAGCCAAT
>OGKD01000159.1_pt1 | contig 64034 bp, 57 predicted proteins | sample 1572371 | NCBI WGS metagenome assembly OGKD01 (sample SAMEA2582096, study PRJEB24529) | metagenome | biome: Human gut stool | place: China | collected 2011 | reverse complement strand
TTGTTTAATTTACAAGGTGCACGCTCCATTCGCGGAACAGGTGTTATCTTAGCACCTACCCGCCCTTTTGTCAACACCTTTTTTCACTTTTTTCAAATTATTTTTCAGAGCCAGATAGAGACAAATCCATCCATTGATGTTATAATAGGAAAACCGTTTCATTTTGGAGGTATTTCCCTTGGATTTCCAACATATTGAGGCAACTTTCGGGAAGCTGGAATACCGTTCGCTCTCGTTTTCGAAAGGTCTTAATATTATAGAAGCGCCGAATGAGTCCGGCAAGTCGACATTTCTCGCGTTTCTTCGCGTGATGCTCTACGGCTTTCCGCCGCGGGAGCGCGGCGCGCTGGCGGACAAGAACCGCTACGCCCCATGGTCACTATCGCCGATGCGCGGCACGCTGGCGCTCACATGTCAAAAGGGTGACATTACGTTGCAGCGCGACACCGCGCGCGCGAATAGTCCCATGGGCCGCTTTTCCGCCGTCTATACCGGCAGCAGTGAAACGGTCGACGGCCTGACCGCCGCCGACTGCGGCGAAACGCTGCTCGGTGTCCCGTGCGAGGTCTACGAGCGCAGCGCGTTCATCCGCCAGAGCAGTCTGACGGTCGACGCGAGCGCCGAGCTTGAGCGCCGCATCGCCGCGCTCATCACCACGGGCGAGGAGGGCCAGTCGTTCAGCGAAGCGTCCGCCGCGCTCAAAAAGCAGCTCAACGCCCGCAAATACAACAAGTCCGGCCGCATCCCCGCGCTCGAGGCCGAGATCAGCGCACAGGAGCGCGCGCTCGAGGAACTGTCGCAGCTCACGCGCAGCAAGCGCAAGGCCGAGGAAACCCTTGCCTCATTCGATGCCGAGGAAGCCTCGCTGCGCGAACAGCTCCGCGCACACGATCTCTGCGATGCGCAGGACGCCCGCCGCGCCGCCGCGGAAGTGCAGCAGGCATGGCAGAGCACCGAAAGCAAAGCCGAATATCTTCGCCGCGCGCTGATTGAACAGAATGTGCCCGCGCGCGGCGCGCTGGAGCAGGGCCGCGCAAGGCTCAACGCGCTCTCTTCCCTCAAGGTTGAGGCCGCGGACGCGCAGCAGTGCTGTGACACCGCCGAAACCGCTCTGTCCGATTTTGACGCAAAGCCCGTCGAACGTCCACGCTCACTATTACCTTATATAATAGTAAGTGCCGTGCTATTGCTGCTCTTTATATTTGTTTCCGCATTGCCCCGCCCTGTCGCTCTGGCCGGGTGCATCGTCTCCGGCGCTGCGCTGGCTGCACTTCTTGTCTTAAACTGGAACAACGCACGCAAAGTTCGCGCCGCACATGAGGAAAAGCGCGGTGTCTTAGAGCAAGCCCTGCGCGATGCGCGTTCCGACGCCGCCGCACAGCAAAAGCTGTATGATGCCGCCGCGCGCGAGCTGCTCGTGCTCATCCCCGCGGGCGACATCTCCCGCGTTGGCGCATATCTCGACGCCGCGCTGCAAAAATACGCCGGGCTGGACGCCCTGACGCGCGAGGCGCGCGACCTGTCGCTGCGCTGCGAGCTGCTTTCCGCCCGCGCGCCGAAGGGTGACGTTCCCGACGAGCCAGTTGTGCGCCCCGCACGCTCCCGTGCGGAGCTGCAAACTGCGCTCGACGCGCTCGCACGGTGCCGTCGTGAAGCGCAGAGCACCTTTGACTACACCTCCGGCCGCTGCCGCGCCATCGGCGACGCCGCCGAGCTTGAAGCCGCACTCACGCAGAAGCGCGACGAGCTTGCACAAAAACAAGCGGAATACGACGCCCTCGCCCTCGCGATGGAATCACTGCAAAGCGCGAACACCGCACTGCAAAACCGCTTTTCTCCCGCGCTCAGCCGCCGCGCCGGCGAGCTTTTCTCCCGCCTGACGGGCGGCAAATACGAAAGCGTCCTGCTTGACCGCACGTTTTCCGCGCAGGCGGGCGAAACGGGCGAGAGTGTTTCCCATGACGCACAGCTTTTGAGCCTCGGCACGCTCGACCAGCTGTATCTTGCCGTGCGCCTCGCCATCTGCGAAAGCGCCCTGCCCGCGGACGATCCCCCGCCCATCGTGCTCGACGACGCACTTGTCCGCTTCGACGACGAGCGCTGCCGCGCCGCGCTCGAGCTTTTATTAGAGGAAAGCAAATCCCATCAAATTCTGCTTTTCACCTGCCAGCACCGCGAGAGCGCGTATCTCTCCGGCCGCGACGGCGTCACATTCCTGTCCCTATAATTCCAAATTGATAAAGGAGAAATTGAATGACCACACTGCAAGCCCTTCCCCTGCCTTCCAACTTCGAAGACCTCTGCGAGCTGTTTTTGCTCTACATCGCGTACAGCACCCTCGGCTGGTGCGGCGAGATGCTATACTGCTCCATCCCCAAGGGTCACATCTGCGAAAAGAGAGGCTTCCTCAACGGCTTCCTCTGCCCCATTTACGGCCATGGCGCGCTGCTCGTGCTGTATCTTCTGCACGGCGGCTTCCAGAATCCGGTGCTCACGTTCATCTTCGGTGCGATCGTCACGTCGATCCTTGAATACTTCACGAGCTGGATCATGGAAAAGCTCTTCCACATGCGCTGGTGGGACTACTCCCATTATAAATTCCAGATCAATGGCCGTGTGTGCCTTCTGAACTCCACATGCTTTGGCCTTGCGTGCGTGCTGCTGTGCCACCTTGTCCAGCCCTGGCTGTGGGAGCGCATCGTGAATCTCGGCCCTACCATCACCGTGCCGCTCGCGTCCTTCATCTTCGGCATCTATCTGATGGACACCGTGCTCTCCATCCGCAGCGCCATCCAGCTCAGCGCCCAGATGGGCAAGCTGCGCGAGCTGCAATCGGAGCTCAAGGACTATGTCGCCGAAAAGCGTGAGGAGAGCCAGGAGCGCAAGGCCGAGCGCCGTGCCGAGGTACGCGAGCGCGCCCGCATGCTGCGTGACGGTGCGGATATCTTCGAGCGCCGCCTGCTCCACTCCCACCCCGACATCCGCAAGTCGCGTGAAGACCTGCTCGCCACGATCCGCGCCCGCCTGAACGAGAGCGAGACCGAGGCCAAGAAAGCTGCCGACGAGCTCTTCGGCGATGAGCGCAAGGCGTAATTTGCCAAGCCGCGCGCGGTTGACTTCCGCGCGCAAACGGTATAAACTAAGCGCGCCGCTGGCCAACCGGCGGCACACCACGCAGCAAAGGAGAATACTGATCTATGAGCGAATGCACCCATAATTGCTCTACCTGCGGCGAGAGCTGCGCTGAGCGTGCAACGCCGCAATCCCTGCGCAAAGCGCCGCACCCCGAAAGCCACATCGGCAAGGTGTTCGGCGTTGTGTCCGGCAAGGGCGGCGTCGGCAAGTCCATGGTCACGAGCCAGCTCGCCGTCACGCTGCACCGCCGCGGTTACAAGGTCGGCGTCATGGACGCCGATATCACCGGTCCCTCCATCCCGCAGGCCTTCGGCGTGCACGACAAGGCCGTCGGCACGCAGACCGCGCTCTACCCCTGCGTCAGCCACAGCGGCATCGAGGTCATGTCCATCAACCTGCTTTTGGAGGATGAGACCGATCCCGTCATCTGGCGCGGCCCCGTCATCGGCGGTGTCGTCCAGCAGTTCTGGACGGATGTTGCCTGGGATGTGGACTATCTGTTCGTCGATATGCCCCCCGGCACGGGCGACGTGCCGCTGAGCGTCTTCCAGTCCATCGCGCTCGACGGCATCATCGTCGTCACCTCCCCGCAGGAGCTTGTCTCCATGGTCGTGGAGAAGGCCGTGAAGATGGCTGAAAAGATGGACGTCCCCATCGTCGGCGTCGTGGAGAACATGAGCTATGTCGCCTGCCCCGACTGCGGCAAAAAGATCTACCTCTTCGGCGAGGGCAAGAGCGAAGAGGCCGCAAAGCGTCACAATCTTCCCCTCCTCGCCCAGATGCCCATCGACCCGAAGCTCGCCGCCCTTGTGGACGCGGGCAAGATCGAAGAGTTCGAGGGCACATGGCTGAACGCCGCCGCCGATGCGCTCGAAAAGACGCGCAAGCGCGCCGAATAACAAAAAACAAGCGCAAAAAATCGCACCTCGAACGAGGTGCGATTTTTTATGTTCTGTTTGTGGCTCAGTCGTTGGAATAGTTGTCGAAGTAGCCCTGAATGTAGACAATGGGCGTGCCCTTGTCGCCGCTGCCGCTCGTCAGGTCGCAGAGCGAGCCGATCAGGTCGGTCAGGCGGCGGGGCGTCGTGCCCTCGGACACCATGTTGCCGACCAGGCTCTCGCTGGTCTTCTCACGGATGCGCTCTTCGATGGCTTCCTTCAGCGCCTCGCCCTTGAGATCGCCGAAGTCATTGTCGGCGAGGTACTTGAGCTTCAGCTCGTTCGGCGTGCCGACAAGGCCCTTGGTGTAGCCGGGGGAGACGACGGGGTCAGCGAGCTCCCAGATCTTGCCGACGGGATCTTTGAACGCACCGTCGCCGTAGACCATGGCCTCGATGTGCTTGCCGCTGGCCTTGCTGAGTCTCTCGCCCAGCTCCTCGGCAACGGCCATGCAGTCACGCGGGAAGAGCTTAACGGTCTCCTCGGTCGCCTTGTTGGAGCCGAGCAGGCCGTATTCGGCGTTGTAGCCGCTGCCGTCGACGCTTCTGTTGAGCAGATCGTCGAGGCCGAGCACCACGCGGGCGCCAGCGGCCTTGAGCAGGCGCTTGCTGCGCGCGCGGGTGTGGATGTCGCAGGTGATGACGGCGTCGGTGTAGTCGCACAGCGTCTGCACGCGATTGCCGAAGATGACCTCGACCTCAGCGCCGGCGTCGGTGATGATGCCGGAGTAGAAGTCGATGTAGTCGACGCCCGTGAACGGGTGCACCGCCGCGCCGAATTTCTTGCGGAATTGTTCGAGCGTCAGAACATCGCTGTACGGGTCGACGCCCGCCTCGTCGAGCTTGTCCCAGTCGACAAGGCCGTTGCCCACCTCGTCAGAGGGGTAGGAGAGCAGCAGCACGATCTTCTTGCAGCCCATCGCCATGCCGCGCAGCAGCAGGGAGAAGCGGTTGCGGCTCAGGATTGGGAACGCGACGCCCACGGTGTCGCCGCCGGTCTTTTCGCGCACGTCTTTCGCGATCTGTTCGAGCGTTGCGTAGTTGCCCTGCGCACGCGCCACGACGGATTCCGTCACGGCGACGACGTCGCGGTCGCGCGGCTCGATGCCCGCTTCCTTCCACGCTTCCATCACGGAAGCGGCAGCGACCTCAGCAATGTTATCTCCCTCGCGGATGATGGGTGCGCGCACGCCGCGCACGACAGTTCCGATCGTTCTCATCTTGATCTCCTTTTTATTTTATAGTCAGCGCACAAGGCGCTCTTGCAAAGTCATACAGTTTAGTATTATAATCACGGTATAGGGATAAGTAAAGCATCGTTTTTTGATAATAAATATAAATCATTCTTATGGTTTAAGATCAGGAGGGTTTGCCAAATGGTCAAGCTGGAGCTTTACCGCGTCTTCCGCGAGGTCGCCGAGGCCGGGAATATTTCCCTGGCAGCGGAGAATCTTTACCTTTCGCAGTCCGCCGTCAGCCAGAGCGTCAAGCAGCTCGAGCAGCAGCTCGGCACGCGTCTTTTCCTGCGCTCGCCGCGCGGCGTCACGCTCACCGAGGACGGCCGCCTCTTATTTGAATATGTGCGCAGCGCCATGGGTCTTCTCGAGACCGGAGAAGATAAGCTCCAGCAGTCGCGCACGCTTCAGGCCGGCACGCTCGTCATCGGCGCGAGCGACACGGTGACAAGTCAATTCCTGCTGCCGCATCTCGACGCCTTCCACCGCCGCTATCCCAACATCCACATCCGCATCATCAGCGGCCGCAGCTATAAGGTGCTGGGGCTTCTCCGCGCCGGAAGGGTCGATATCGCCTTTGCGAGCGCCCCCGGCGACGCGGACGACTTAGAGCACATCCCCTGCTTTGAAACGCATTCCTGCTTTGTCGCCGCGCCGGACTACCCCTGCGACTTCACCCGCGCCTACACGACCGAGGAGATCGCCGCATTCCCGCTCATTCTTCTTGAAAAGAAGGCCTCCTCGCGCACTTACCTTGAAAAATACTTCCTCCAAAGCGGCGTCAGGCTCACGCCGGAGATCGAGCTCGGCGCGCGCAGCCTTCTTGTCGACCTGGCGAAGATTGGCTTCGGCGTTGCGGGCGTCACGCGCGAATTCGTCCAGGGCGAGCTCGCCGCGGGCGAGATCCGCGAGCTTTCCACCGCTTTTTCCATCCCGCCGCGCACCGTCGACCTCTGCATGCTGCGCAACGTTTCGCCCAGCGCCGCAACCGAACGTTTTGCCCGCGATGTGCTTGAAAAATTACAGGGCAAATCCGTTTCCGTTTAAATTCTGCAAGGTTTTCGTCATTTTGCGCATCGGGTCTGCATAATTTTTGTCATTTTCGCCAAGGCGATTTTCTTGACAAGATTTTTGCGGCATGTTACCCTCTTTTTCGCTGCAACGAGCGAAGATACACGGTTTTCAGGATCTTTTTGAAACTGAAAGCGCTGGAAAACTCTGGAAAACTCATTCAGTTGGGTGCCGAAGGGGCAAGGCCTTTGCTAAAATTGTTAAGGCTGAATCTCTCAGGCAAAAGGACGGAGAGCATCGCACCATGCCGGTTTTTCCGTCCTCACTTTTTCTCTCTATTGTTTTTTAAGCTGTCGATCTTCTGTTGGATCGGCAGCTTTTTATTTTTTGCATTTTCGACTTTACAATATAAGGAGAGCATCATGGCTTCATCATTCGAGACCACCCTTTTCCCTATCGTTCAGACCATCAACGAATACCTCAGCAACTACGTTTTGGTCATCCTGCTGCTCGGCATCGGCATCTGGTACACGATCAAAACGCGCTGCGTGCAGGTCCGCTGCTTTAAGGAGGGCTGGAACCGCGTGTTCGGCAACATCACCCTCAACGGCAAGAAGGGCGGCGACGGAATGAGCTCGTTTCAGGCGCTCGCCACTGCCATCGCCGCCCAGGTCGGCACCGGCATCATTGTCGGCGTCGCGGGCGCGATCCTCACCGGCGGCCCGGGCGCGGTGTTCTGGATGTGGGTCATCTCGTTTTTCGGCATGGCCACGATCTACGCGGAAGCGACGCTCGCGCAGGAGACGCGCATCGTCGAGCTCGACGGCACGATCAAGGGCGGTCCTGTCTACTACATTACGACAGCCTTCAAGGGGAAATTCGGCAAGTTTCTCGCGGGCTTCTTCGCCGTCGCCATCACGCTGGCGCTCGGCTTCATGGGCTGCATGGTGCAGTCCAACTCCATCGGCGCAACGATGGAGACCGCGTTTGGCATCCCGTCCTGGGTCGTCGGCATCGTGCTGATCGTCATCTGCGCCTTCATCTTCCTCGGCGGCGTGCAGCGCCTTGCGTCCGTGACGGAAAAGGTCGTGCCGCTCATGGCGGCGGTATTCCTCTTCGGCGGCCTCATCGTGCTTGTCGTTCGCATCAAGTACATTCCCGAGACCTTTGCCATGATCTTCCGCTACGCCTTTGAGCCGCAGGCCATCGTCGGCGGCGGCTTCGGCTACGCCATCAAGCTCGCCATCTCCCAGGGCGCGAAGCGCGGCCTGTTCTCCAACGAGGCCGGTATGGGCTCCACGCCCCACGCCCACGCGCTCGCCAACGTCAAAAATCCGCACGAGCAGGGCACCGTCGCCATCATCGGCGTGTTCATCGACATGTTCGTCATCCTGACGCTCAACGCCCTCGTCATCATCTCCACACTTTACGCAGGCGACGGCCCGCTCGCCGGCTGCGGCGCAGCGGCGCTGAGCAGCACCTTCAATAAGACGAACCTTGCCCAGTGCGCGTTCGGCACGGTGTTTGGCTACAAGGCGGGCAGTATGTTCGTCGCGATCTGCCTGTTCTTCTTCGCGTTCTCCACGATCCTGAGCTGGAACCTGTTCGGCAAGATCAACATGGTCTACCTCTTCGGCAAAAAGAGCGCCAGCGTCTACACGCTGCTCGCGCTGATTTTCATCTTCCTCGGCACCACGATGTCCAACGACCTCGTCTGGGAGCTGAGCGACATGCTCAACCAGCTCATGGTCATCCCCAACGCCATCGCCCTGCTCGCCCTGACGAGCCACGTCGTCAAGCATTCCCACACGCCCGACCGCCTGTCCGGCCGGGAAAACGGCTGATATTCCCCAAAAAAGCGCAAAAGAGCGCGGCTTTTGATAAAAGCCGCGCTCTTTTTTCATGCTCCACCCGCATTTTTTAATGTTTTGCGGCGTAATTCCTTTTCGGAATGGTATTCCATTTTCCATTTATTAAAAATATAAAAGTTCATCATCAATTTGCATAATATTTTTGATGAATCTTTGGCGGTTTTGAAGCCGCCGCTTCTCTTGACTTCTTCTTTACGGCATGTTACGCTTTTACTGCTGAAACAAACGAATATCTACCGATGACGCTTTCGGGATCTCGCAAACCGGAAGCCGAGGAAACTCTGGAGAACTCATTGAATTGAGTGCCGAAGGTGCAAGGCCATGGTGGTCGAATCTCTCAGGCAAAGGGACAGAGAAGCAGGACGTTTTTACGTCGTCGCACCGTTTCTCCTCCCCGCTCAACTGAATGCTACTTCCGGAGTTGCTGATTTTCGTATCGGCAACTTCTTTTGTTTTTAGAGGAGAGAGATAACCATGTTTGAATCCATCGAAAGCACCCTGTATCCCATTGTATGCAACATCAACACCTACCTGAGCAACTACATTCTCGTGTTCCTGCTGCTCGGCGTGGGCCTGTGGTACTCCATCAAGACCCGCTTCGTGCAGCTGCGCTGCTTCAAAGAGGGCTGGAACAGCGTGTTCGGCAACCTGTCGCTGCGCGGCAAGAAGCATGACAGCGGCATGAGCTCGTTCCAGGCGCTCGCCACCGCCATCGCCGCTCAGGTCGGCACGGGCAACATCGTCGGCGCGTCCGGCGCGATCCTGACCGGCGGCCCCGGCGCCATCTTCTGGATGTGGATCATCGCCTTCCTCGGCATGGCGACCATCTACGCGGAAGCGACGCTCGCCCAGGAGACCCGCATCGTCGAAAAGGACGGCAACGTCAAGGGCGGTCCTGTCTACTACATCACGACGGCCTTTAAGGGCGGCTTCGGCAAGTTCCTCGCCGGCTTCTTCGCCGTCGCCATCACGCTGGCACTCGGCTTCTTCGGCTGCATGGTGCAGTCCAACTCCATCGGCTCCACGATGCAGACCGCCTTCGGCATTCCCTCCTGGATCGTCGGTATCGTCCTCGTCGCGATCTGCGCGTTCATCTTCCTTGGCGGCGTACAGCGCCTCGCCTCCGTCACGGAGAAGGTCGTCCCCATCATGGCGGCTATCTTCCTGCTCGGCGGCCTGATCGTCCTGATCGTCCGCATCAAGTACGTCCCCGCCACCATCGGCATGATCTTCAAGTATGCCTTCCAGCCCCAGGCCATCATCGGCGGCGGCTTCGGCTACGCCATCAAGACCGCGATTTCTCAGGGTGCCAAGCGCGGCCTGTTCTCCAACGAGGCCGGTATGGGCTCCACCCCGCACGCCCACGCCCTCGCGAATGTTGACTGCCCGCACGACCAGGGCGTCGTCGCCATGATCGGCGTGTTCATCGACACCTTCGTCGTCCTGACGCTCAACGCGCTCGTCATCATCTCCACCCTTTACACGGCGGACGGCCCTCTCGCGAGCGGCTATGTCGGCGATGTCACCGGCGTGCTCGGCAAGGCCAACCTCGCCCAGACCGCCTTCGGCGTCGTCTTCGGCGAGAGTGCGGGCAACATGTTCGTCGCCGTCTGCCTGTTCTTCTTCGCCTTCTCCACGATCCTGAGCTGGAACCTCTTCGGCAAGATCAACGTCTCCTACCTCTTCGGCAAGAAGAGCACCGTGGTCTACACCGTCCTCGCGCTCGTGTTCATCTTCCTCGGCACGATGATGTCCAACGACCTCGTCTGGGAGTTGAGCGACATGTTCAACAACCTCATGGTCATCCCCAACGCCGTTGCGCTGTTCGCTCTCACCAGCCTTGTTGTCAAGCACGCCGATGACCCGAACCGCATCCCCGGCAAAAAGTGAACCTTTCCATCCTCTGTTAAAATAGGCAAAAGCGCCCCCGATTCGTTCGGGGGCGCTTTTCCTGTCTTCACTTCTATCAAACAGGCCGCCGAATCATTCGATGCGGCGGCCTTGTTCCTCTTTGCCTTTTTATACTTCCAGCAGCTCTCGAAACGCGAGGCCCAGTCCCCGCGTCACGAGCTCCCGCGGGCTCGCACAATACGCGGTCATTTCCTGCGCCAGAAGCTCTCCCGCGCGGCCGTGGAGCCACACGCCGAGCGCCGCGGCCTCTGCCGCGCCCATGCCCTGGCACAGAAGCGACGCGATCAAGCCTGTCAGCACGTCCCCGCTCCCGCCCTTTGAGAGCGCCGAGCAGCCGCTCGTGTTGACGAGCATCCGCCCGTCCGGCAGCGCAATGCGCGTCCGGTGCCCCTTGAGCACCAAGATACAGCCGTGCTCGCAGGCAAAGCGGCTCGCAAGCTCTGTCCGTTCGCTCGACGCGATCTCCCGGAGCGTCCGGTCCGTCAGGCGCGCAAATTCGCCGTCGTGCGGCGTCAAAATCGTCACGCGTCCGCGGCGGACGTCCAGCTTTTCCGTGCAGCCCTGTAAGGCGTTCAGACCGTCGGCGTCCAGCACCAGCGGCTCTTTCACCTGCCACAAAAGCGCGTGGACGAGCTGCTCTGTCTCTTTTCCGCGGCCAAGGCCGGGACCGAGCGCTAAAACATCACAGCCTTTGAGCTTGTCCTGCATCTTGTCGAGCGCGGCGAGACAGAGCCTTCCGTCTGTCTCCGGCAGCGGGAACGGCATTGCGCTCACGCACTTTTGCGCCTCAACCGCCCAGATGCTCTCCGGCACGCCGAGATACACGAGCCCGCAGCCCGAATGCACCGCCGCGCTCGCCGCCAGATACGGCGCGCCCGTATAGCCCACGCTGCCGCCGAGGACTAAGAGCTTGCCGAAGTCGCCCTTGTGCCCATCTTCTTTGCGCGGCGGCAGGAGCGTCTTGGCATACGCGCGGTCGACGATCGTTTCACGCATCGCAGTTTTCCTCCGTCAGTTCGAGTTTTTTCGCGCGCGGCAGCTTCTTGATGGCGGCCTCGCGCCGCAGCGCCGCGCCCTTGTCGCTGCATTGCTCGCGGTACACGACCGCGACAGGCGGGTGCGAGCGAGTGTACTTCGCCCCGTGCCCGCTCTTGTGCATGGCAAAGCGCTTTTCCACGTCTGAGGCAATGCCGGTGTAGAGCGAGCCATCCTCGCAGCGCAGCATGTAGACGTACCAGTCCATCTCAATACTTGAGCACGCCCGTCGTGCGCAGCGCGTTATAGAGCGCCGCCGCAGCCTGCTCGCGCAGGACGGGGACCTGGGGCTCGATATCTTCAAGGCTCATGCAGTACATATTCACAGCATCGCCGTTTTCATCGAACACGGAATTCGTCAAAAGCTCCGCGCTGCGGATGGCCCAGTGTGAAAAGCTCTTATACTTCGGCAGCGGCTGCAAAATGGCCAGCGGGTTCTTGTCCAAAAATTCATGCGCATCCAGATTCACGAATTCCACGAGCCTGCCCAGCACCGTAATGAATTCCTCCTGTGTCATCGTCGCGTTCGGGTCGAATTTTCCCCCGCCCACGCCGGAGACAAGGCCGATGGCCGCCATCGCGTTCACAGAGGGCGCGTACCAGCTCCCCTTGGCAACGTCGGTAAAGTACCCGTTCGCCGTGGAGTAGAGGTCAAGCGCCTGCGCGAGCAGCGCACAGACCTCTGCGCGCGTCATCGTCGCGTCGGGGCGGAACTTGCCGCCATCGCCAAAGACGATGCGGCTCGCCGCAAGCGAATCGATCTCCTGCGCGTACTCGCTGTCCGCCACGTCGGAAAAGTCGAGCGCGGACGATGCGGCAAAGCCGCACTTTTCGCGCGCCTGCGCGAGCGTGAGCTTCCTTTCGCCGCCGTTTTCGCCCCAGTAAAGCACGGCGTCCGGCGTCAGCGCCGCCAAAATGGCCTCAAGCGCGACGGAAGAGCTCTCCTTCGCTGCGGGAATGTCGATGTAAAAGTCGCAGCCGTTCAGCACCAGGCGGAGATACGCGCTGTCTTTCGTCTTCTCGCCGCTCAGCAGGCGCGCCGCCGCAACGGCCTGATCCTGCGGGATGTAGAGCGTCGGCACCACGCCGATGCGGTCGGTCGTGTTGCCGCCCGCGCAGTAGAAGCGGTACGCCGTCACCTTCACGGCGTCGCCGTGCAGATACGGGCAGTTCGACTCATCGTATAGGACCTGCGCCACGCCCTTGCCATAGCTGCGCGTGCCGATGACGATGCCGCTGCCCGTGCCGAGCACGCCGCCCGCAAAGATCTCCGACGCACTGGCACTGCCGCTGTCCACCAGCACAATGGCGGGCTTGTCCGTCAGGTCCTTGCCCGCATAGCTCTGCGAGGTGCCTTCGCCGTTCTGGTCGACAAAGTAGACCAGCTCGCCCGCGCCGGTAAACGCGCCGAGCGCCGACACCGCCGCAGAAGTAAGGCCGCCGCCGTTGCCGCGCAGATCGACGATCCACGCGTGCACAGCGCTGTCATTCCCGCGCACGCCCTCTTGAAAATACGTCCCCGTCTGCGTGCCGAAGCTGTCGCAGTCGATGTAGCCCACGCCGCCCGTGACCGAGACGGTCGTATTCGTCTGCGTGACGAGCGCGCGCGTAACGGTATAATCCGCCTGCGTGCCGTCCGCGTGGCGGACGGTGATGGTCACGCTCGTCCCCGCTTCGCCGAGGAGCTTGGCGCGGTGCTCCGCGCCGCCCGGCGCGCAGGACTCGCTCTCAATGGCGATGATAATGTCGCCCGCGGCAAGGCCCGCCTTCTCCGCGCCGCCGCCCTTGAGAACGGAGACGATGCGGATGCCCTCGGGCACATAGGTGATCTCCGCGCCGATGCCGGCGAAGCTCACATCACCCTCAACGCCCTGCAAAAACGCCTGATACTCCTCCGCCGTCATGTAGTACGTGTAGTCGTCCGTGTAGGAAAAGAGCTCGTCGAGCGACTTCGCGTCCTGCGCGGCGCGCGGCAGCTTATCAACATAGCTGCGCTGCAAAATATCGTAGGCCTCCTCCACGCTGAGCGCCTGCGCGCTGGTCGTTATCGTCATCGCCGCAACGCAGCAGAGCGCGCCCAGGCGGAACAGTCTCTTTTTCATGCCCGATTCTCCTTTGTTCGGCAGTTTTCTCCATTATACCGTGCCCGCGGCAAAAAGCAATCGCAAATCCCGCCGCTTCTCCCGCCTTGCCAAGCGGGCGAAAATAGGCTATACTGTCAGCATAATGAGAAATTTTTGCTTTTTGGAGGATATTATGGACGAGCAGAAGACCACCGGCACCCTTTATATCGTCGCAACGCCCATCGGCAACTCGCGCGACATGTCCGAGCGCGGACGCGAAATCCTGTCCACCGCCGACATCATCGCCGCCGAGGACACCCGCCGCAGCGTGGTGCTGCTCAACAAGCTCGGCATCCGCGGCAACAGCCTGAGCGCCAACCACAAGTTCAACGAATACGGCAAGGCGAAGTGGTTCATCGAACAGCTTGCCTCCGGCAAGGACATCGCCGTCATCACCGACGCGGGCACGCCCTGCATCTCCGACCCCGGCAACGAGCTCATCCGCGCCGCGGTCGAAAACGGCATTCGCGTCGTCGGCGTGCCCGGCTGCTGCGCCGCGGTCAACGCGCTATCGATCTCGGGCTTTGACCTCTCGAGCTTCCTCTTCTATGGCTTTTTCCCGCGCGAGACGGCCGACCGCCGCCGCGTGCTGATGATGATGCGCAAGGGCGACACCGCGACCTACGCCTTTTACGAATCTCCCAAGCGCATCATGAGCGTCATCGACTTCTTCATCGAGGAAAACGCGCAGCTGCGCCTGTGCCTCTGCAACGACATGACAAAGCTCCACGAGATGACCTTCCGCGGCACGCCGCAGGAGGTCAAGGACCAGCTCATTGCGAAGGAGACCTACGAAAAGGGCGAATATGCCCTCATTGTCGAGGTCTGCGATGACTACCGCCTGCGCGAGGTCGAGCACATCACCTCGCCTGAGGCGCTGCTCGTCGACTGCATGGTGCGCAGTGACTGCACGGCCAAGGACGCCATCAAAATGCTCCTCAAGGACGAGAACAACACCTACAGCAAAAACGAGCTGTACGCTGCGCACCTTGCGCTCAAAGAGAGGTTTGGCGCATGAGCATTGTAGTCTCCGACCTCTCCGAACGGCTCGACACGCTCACCAAGCTCGTCCTCGCCGAGCCGGTCGCGCGCATCGGTCACTCGCGTGTCACCGTGCGGCCGCTGAAGCTGCGCGGAAAAGCTTTTTTCCAGCTCGAATACCAGCAGGGGCAGAAGGTCGCGCACCGCAACGTCGCGCGCGGCGCGCTGCTTGAGACCTTTGAGCAGGAGCTCGACGGTCTGTTCCGCTCTGTCACACTCTGCACCGAAACGGAGACGCGCCAGTACGTCCGCAAGGCAAACGGCGCGTACAAATGCACGGCCAAGTCCGGCGCGGCCCGCGCCGCCGTGACCGCCTCGCACAACCGCAAAAAAGAGTACATTTTGCAGGAGGGCGAGAACATCCCCGCCCTCGTCGACCTCGGCGTCTTCACGCCGGACTTCAAGATCGTCAAGGCGAAATACGACAAATATAAGCAGATCAACCGCTTCATCGAGCTCGTGGACGACGCGTTCCGCGCCTACGGCCGCGACGAGATCACGATTCTGGACTTTGGCTGCGGCAAATCGTACCTCACGTTCGTGCTGTACTACTATTTCGCCGTCAAGCGCGGCGTGCGCGCCAAGATCATCGGCTATGACTTAAAAGAGGATGTCGTCGAGCACTGCAATGAGGTCGCCGCGCGCTACGGCTATTCAGATCTTCACTTCGTCGTGGCTGATGTTACGCGCGATGTGCTCTACAGCGAGCACATTGACATGCTTGTCACGCTCCATGCCTGCGACGTCGCGACCGACTACGCCCTGCACTACGCCATCTCCCGCGGCGTCGAGCACATCTTCTCCGTCCCCTGCTGCCAGCACGAGGTCAATAAGACCATCCAAAAGGGCGGCGATTTCGACATTCTGCTCTCCCACGGGCTGTTTCAGGAGCGCTTCTCGGCGCTGCTGACCGACGCCATCCGCGCAGCGGTCCTGGAGGACGAAGGCTACGACGTCGACGTCATCGAGTTCATCGACTTCGCCCACTCGCCCAAAAATCTGATGCTCCGCTGTCACCGTACCGGCCACCGCGGCACCAAAAAACTCACCGAGTCCCGCCGTCTCCGCGACCAATACGGCTTTGAGCAGACTCTACTCTCGCTGGTCGAAAACGAGCGGCAATAAAACGCGTCGCAGAGTTTTTACCCGCAAGGGGTACGCGGCATCCGTAAAGCAGCAAAGCTGCTAACGGCTGCCCAGGCGTCCGCAGACGCGAAAGAAATTAAAATCGTTTTTCTGACGACAGAAGGTGAATTGTCGCAAAGCGGCAAGAGAAGCCGCCCTGGGGCGTGCGCGTCAGAAAAACTCTTCTCACTCCGCAAACGTGCGCGCCTATGGCGCGTGCGCTGCCGCGGAGTGCAATCTTTCTCAAAAAAGAGGGACGCAGTTTTCAACTGCGTCCCTCTTTTTTGAATATTTTTTTATTGCGCCGTGCGCACCGTGTCGAGCGAGCGGTTCAGCAGGTTCACGACCGGCGGAGCCACAAACACCATCAGCACCGCCGTAGCCGCGCCGGAGATGATACGCACCACCAGGCCGCCGAAAACATAGGCGTAGCTGTAGTAGTTGTAGATCACACTGTCGATATACATCGCTCCCGTGTTGAGCGCCGTCACGACCAGCGCCGTGCCGATCAGCGCAAGTGTGAGCTGACCGCTGGAGAACTTGTAGCCGCAGTGCTTGGCATACACGCCGACGAGCAGGCCGCGCGCTGCCTGCGGCAGGATCCACAGGATCGTGGTCGCGGTCACGCCATAGGTGAGAAGCTGACCCATGAATGCGCCGAGAAGGCCGACGAGCAGGCCGCCGACCGGACCGTAGAGCATCGCGCCCACGATGACGGGCAGCGACGCGACGGAGATGTTGATCCAGCCAAGGCGCACCGTGCCGGCAAAGTTCAGCACAACGTAAACTGCGGTCAGCATGGCGATGGTGACCATTTTGCGCGTGGACATGGCCGAGGACTTCCACGTGAAGACCACTGCGGCGATGAGCACGAGGGCGACCGCGATGATGATCGTCCACATGATGGGGGAAAGCGCTTCGATCTGAAGGGACATTGTGAGGACCTCCTTTTTTCATAAAAAGATCTTCCCGCGGCTGCGGTGCCGCGCGGAACGGCTTAATCCGGTGAAAAAAGAAAACACCTCTCCCTCCGGATGGCAGGAACCACGCGGAGGAGAGGCCTCACTTAAACTCTCTTCTGAGTGGCAAGCGGATGCGGAAACCATACTGCAAACCATGGGTTTTTCGTCCGTGGGCAACTTCCCATCCCAACGGCACTATTCGCTCTTCGCGTAAACACATGGCTTCCTACTCTGCCGATGCATAAAGCTCTTCAAAATTTAAACTTCATGCAGGCACAGCATAGCAGACTGCACAACGCACGTCAATCCCTTTTCGACCCTTTTTGCACACTTTTACGTTTTTAAGGTGATATTCCTCTTTTCCCTAATAAATTCAGTCCCTCCAAGGCCCGTTTTTCCTTGACAGGGCCTTACTTTTTTTGCTATTCTAAGGTGTGAGAGAACCGGCATAAGTTCGCACTTTTCAGCTTAGCCGCCGGTAATATATCAATCGACTGAAAAATCAGAGGAGGAACACGCACCATGATCAAAGAAACCATGGAATTCCTGTCCCAGTATGACCCCGAAGTCGGCGCCACTATTGAGAAGGAGTATCACCGCGAGCAGCGCAACATCGAGCTGATCGCCTCCGAAAACATCGTCTCCCCGGCTGTCATGATGGCTATGGGCACGTGCCTGACCAACAAGTACGCCGAGGGCTATCCCGGCAAGCGCTACTACGGCGGCTGCTACTGCGTCGACGAGACCGAAGAGATCGCCCGTCAGCGCGCCTGCAAGCTGTTCGGCGCTGAGCATGCCAACGTCCAGCCCCACTCCGGCGCTTCCGCCAACCTGGCCGCGTTCAAGGCTATGCTCCAGCCCGGCGACACCTTCATGGGCATGAACCTTGCCCACGGCGGTCACCTGTCCCACGGCAGCCCGGTCAACATCTCCGGCCAGTACTTCCATCAGGTCCCCTACTCCCTCAACGATGAGACCGAAATGATCGACTACGACGAGGTCTACCGCATCGCGCAGGAGTGCAAGCCCAAGATGATCCTTGCCGGCGCTTCCGCCTATCCCCGCAAGATCGACTTCGCCAAGTTCCGTGAGATCGCTGATTCCGTCGGCGCTTTCTTCATGGTCGATATGGCCCACATCGCCGGTCTCGTCGCCGCTGGCGTTCACGAGAGCCCCGTGCCCTATGCCGACGTTGTCACCACCACCACCCACAAGACCCTGCGCGGCCCCCGCGGCGGCATGATCCTGTGCAAGAACGAGATCACCAAGAAGAACATCGAGACCGGCGAGATGGAGACCATCAACCTGGCCAAGAAGATCGACTCCGCCGTGTTCCCCGGCACCCAGGGCGGCCCGCTCGAGCACATCATCGCTGCCAAGGCCATCTGCTTCGGCGAGGCGCTCAAGCCCGAGTTCAAGGCCTACGGTGAGCAGGTCGTCAAGAACGCTGCCGTTCTTGCCGAGGGTCTGAAGGCTGAAGGCTTCCGTCTGGTCTCCGGCGGCACCGATAACCACCTCATGCTCGTCGACGTCCGCAACTTCAACATCACCGGTAAGGAGATCGAGCGTCGCTTGGACGAGTGCTTCATCACCGTCAACAAGAACGCCATCCCCAATGACCCCGAGAAGCCGTTCGTCACTTCCGGCATCCGCGTCGGCACCCCCGCTGCCACCACCCGCGGCCTGAAGGAAGAGGACATGAAGGAGATCGCCCGCATCATGGGTATGGTCGCCCGCGACTTCGAGGGCAGCAAGGAGAAGGCTCAGGAGGCCGTCGTCGCCCTGACGAAGAAGTACCCCATCTACGAATAATTTTGCTTCAAAAAAGAAAGGCTGTCCGAAAGGACAGCCTTTCTTTTTTGAGGGGGATGCAGCCCGCTGCGCGCATAATTTGCCCGCCTTGGCGGGCAAATTCCACACCTGCGGGCTGAGAAGTGTTTTTTCTGACGCACACGCCCCAAGGCGGCTTCTCTTGCCGCTTTGCGGCAATTCACCTTCTGTCGTCAGAAAAAACGATTAAGATTATTTGCCGCCTGCGGGCGGCAAATGCGGCGGGGCGCGCGGGCCTGTTCGCCGCGGTGCGGCAAATGCTGTGTGATAGATTTTTGCGGAAAGCGCCGCGGGCTTTGGGCCACGGCGCTTTTCTTATTTTTTAATGTCCAGGACGATCTTGCCGCAGGTGCGGCAAAGGTGGGCGATAGGGCGGTAGACGTCGGATGCTTTGCAGACGAAGAAATCGTTTCCGGTCGGGAGAGAGGTCATCTTGAACGGCTCTTCCGTCCACAGAAGCTCGTAGCCGCTGCCGCCGCGCAGGTAGCCGGTCTCCATTTCTTTTGCACAGTAGGGGCAGTTCATGCGGAATCTCCTTTCTTTTTCCACAGGATGTTCTTCTTGTACGCAGTCTCTCACTTCCAATGCTTTCGCCTTAAATTTACCATTTTTACCGGAAAATGGCAAGATTTGCCTGCACAAAATACTTGACAGGCGAAAATTTTCGGCTATAATTTGAAATTGATTTTCATTTTCAAATTCAGGAGGCCACTATGGCGACCTATACGACCAAACAGCAAAAGGCGGTGCTCGACTGCCTTTCTGAGCGCGCGGACTCGCCGGTCAGCGCGGCGGCGATCGTCGACGCGCTGCGCGAGCAGGGCGAGCACATCGGCATCGCGACGGTGTACCGGCAGCTTGAAAAGCTCGAGCGGCAGGGCAGCGTCCACAAGGTCACGACGGACGAGGGCGCGTACTATCAGTTCTGCACCCACGGCTGCGCATCGGACTGCTGCCTCTTTAAGTGCGAGCGCTGCGGGCGCATCGTGCACCTCGACTGCCACCAGCTCGCGCCGCTCTACGAGCATTTGGAGCATGAGCACGGCTTTTCCATCAATCCCCGCAAGACGATGTTCTACGGCCTGTGCCGCGAGTGTCAGGAGGGCGCATGAAACGCATTGCTTCCTTTTTTTTGGCGCTCGCGCTGGCATTTTCCCTCACCGCCTGCACCGTGCCTGTGGAAAAGGCGGACGACGGCAAAATCCAGATCGTCGCGACGCTTTTCCCCTATTATGACTTCGCCCGCGCCATCGTCGGCGACCGCGCGGACGTCACGCTTCTGCTCTCGCCGGGGCGCGAGGCGCACAGTTTCGAGCCCACGCCGCTCGACGCCGTCACGATCTCCGAATCCGATGTTTTCCTCTACAACGGCGGCGAGGGGGAATACTGGGTCGACAGTATGCTGGGCGCCGCGGGCGAAAATATCGCCGTCATCGCCCGCATGATGGACTACGTCGACGCGCTCGACGAGGAATATGTCGAGGGCATGCAGGGCGCGGACGGCCATGGCCACGACCATGAGCATGACAGCCACGATGACCATGATGACCATGACCACGATCATGAAGAAGATGAGCACGACAGCGACGAGGTCGAATACGACGAGCACATCTGGACGTCGCCGAAAAACGCCGTTGTCCTCTGCCGCGCCGTCTGCGACGCGATCTGCAAGGCCGATCCCGCAAACGAGGATTTCTACCGCGCGAACTGTGATGGCTACTGCGCGCAGATCGAAGCACTCGACGCGCGCTTTGCCGACCTCTGCGCGTCCGCGCCGCGTAAACTTCTCGTCTTCGCCGACCGCTTCCCGATGCTCTACTTCTGCCGCGAATTCGGCTTGGACTACCGCGCAGCGTTCCACGGCTGCTCGGGCGACACCGAGCCGTCGCTCGCGACGATCAAGTACCTCATCGACAAGGTGGAGGACGAGGATATCCCCGTGGTCTACACCATCGACTTCGGCACGAAAAAGGTCGCCGCTGTGGTGAGTGAGTGCACCGGCGCAGCGGTCGACACCCTGTATTCGATGCAGACCGTCTCGCGCGCGGATTTTGACGCGGGCGAGACCTACCTCACGCTCATGGAGCGCAACTACGAAGCACTCAGAAAGGGGCTCAACGAATGAATGAATCGCCCATCGTCCTCGCGTGCGAGGATGTCACGCTCGGCTACGAGCACAAACCGCTCCTGGAGCACCTGACCCTCACCGTCCGCGCGGGGGACTACCTCTGCATCGTTGGCGAAAACGGCAGCGGCAAATCGACGCTGCTGCGCTCGCTCCTCGGCCTTCTCTCGCCTCTCGCGGGCAAGATCGACTGCCCTGCCCAGCGCGAGGGGCGGCTCGGGTATCTGCCCCAGCAGACGCCCACGCAGCGCGACTTTCCCGCAACGGTCACGGAGGTCGTGCTCTCGGGCTTTTCAAACCGCCGCGCGCGCTTTTTCTACACGGCAGAGGAACGCTCGACGGCCTTGATGAACCTCGGCAAGCTCGGCGTGCTGGAACTCAAGGACAAGTGTTACCGCGAGCTCTCGGGCGGGCAGCAGCAGCGCGTGCTGCTTGCGCGCGCCCTGTGCGCGGCAAATGACCTGCTCATCCTCGACGAGCCTGTCACGGGCCTTGACCCCGCGAGCATGCAGGACCTTTACAAAACGCTGCGCTATTTGAACGAGCGCGAGGGCATGGCCATCATCATGGTCACGCACGACATTGAAAACGCCCTGCGCGAGGCCAAGCACATCCTCTGCATCGACCGCGCGGGCTGCTTTTATGGCACGGTAAGCGAGTTTTTATCGTCGCCCGCCGGAAAACGGTTTGGAGGTGACAGAGCATGAAGCTGCTTCTTTCGATGTTCGCCTATCCTTTCATCGTGCGCGCGTTTGTTGTCGGCATTTTGGTCTCGCTGTGCGCGTCGCTGCTCGGCGTGCCGCTCGTTTTGAAGCGCTACTCCATGATTGGCGACGGGCTGAGCCACGTGTCGTTCGGCGCGCTGTCGGTCGCGGTGGCATGCGGCTTCGCGCCGCTGTGGTTTTCCATCCCCGTTGTGGTCATCGCGGCGTTCATCCTGATGCACGTCGCGGAAAAGAGCCGCGTCAGCGCGGACGCGATGATCGCGGTGTTCTCCGCCTCGGCGCTCGCCATCGGCGTCATCGTCACCTCGCTCACGACCGGCATGACCACGGATGTCGACAGCTATATGTTCGGCAGCATCCTCGCGATGTCGCGCTCGGACGTCATCCTGAGCGTCACGCTCGCGCTCTGCGTGCTCGCGCTCTACATTCTCTTCTACCACAAGCTCTTTTCCGTCACGTTCGACGAGTCCTTTGCCCGCGCGACAGGCGTGCGCGTCGGCACGTACAAGACGATCCTGTCCGTTCTAACGGCGCTCACCGTCGTGCTCGGCATGCGCATGATGGGCGCGATGCTGCTCTCGAGCCTCATCATCTTCCCGGCGCTGTCCGCGATGCGGGTGTTCAAGAGCTTCCGCTCGGTCGTGTGCTTTGCCGCGGGGCTCTCGGTCATGTGCTTCTGCCTCGGGCTCACGGGGTCGTATCTCCTCTCCACCCCCGTAGGCGCGACGGTCGTCGTCTGCGACCTCGCGGCGTTCCTCCTCTGCTGCCTGATCGGCCGCAGACAATAAGAAGTATATATTGCAAGCGCAATCAATAATTGCTATCATGTAAACACAATGTGGTTTACATGATAGCAACTTTTTTATAAAGTTTTAGATAACAGGAGTACCTGCATATGAGTTTAACAGAACATCTGATCGCTGCGCGGAAGCGGGCGGCACTTTCACAGGGAGAGGTCGCGGAAGCGCTGGGTGTCTCGCGTCAGGCGGTGTCTCGCTGGGAGAACGGTCTCGCCCTTCCCTCAACCGACAATCTTGCAAGACTAAGCAGATTATACGGCATCTCAATCGACATGTTACTTGACTATCGCTCAGATCCCACAGTAGATTTCCCGCAAGCAACAGTTCCCACAACACAGCAACGCTCACATATACGGTGGATTATTCTTGCGCTCAGTATACTCTGTGCACTGCTGGCTATTACCACGGTAGTACTATCACAACAATTAAAAGAAGAACGCAATATATCTGATTTTGTTGAAATGGAAAGTCGCTCTATGGATGATGCCGACACAGAAGAATTTCAGCTCGGTTGGTAAATCAGAGAGAAAGGAGGTGTGAATATGCGTAGGTTCTTGTGCACAGCCCTTGCTTGCATGAGCATTTTCGGCTGCTTATGCACCAACGTTTTGGCATCAGAAGTACCCATGGTATCATATTTTGACATGTCAAACGTGTCAGTGCAGGCATCAACTCCTTTGAATGTTAAAGTTAGCGCCTACAAGACCGGCAAAGCTTCTACCGCATTTTACCTTGCGGCTGGCGAAACCGTAACAATTAGTGCAAGCTATACACCCAAAAATGCCAGTGTAGATTTTGGCCTTATTGATAAAGACAACACTTTTCATTATATTAATACAACATCTGGAAGTATTAATGAAACCATCCGAGTTCCCCTAAATGGCAATTATTTTTTTGCCATTAAAAACAACTCAGGCACATCCATCACCGTTACAGGCACCATAAACTATTGACCCTACCGCGTAAACAAGCCCATAAATCATTGCGATACAAGAAAGGATGAACACATATTATGAAGAATCGGTTTTTATCATTTCTCCTCTCCTGCTTAGTTATCATGGGGTTGTCTATTCCTGTATGGGCCTCCGTCCCAGTCACTGAGCCTTCGTTAAATGAAGCACGAGTAGAATCTCTAAATGCCCACCGCACATTAGGGGAATATAACTATAGCTATAACGCAGAAAATAACAGCTATATCGTCGAAACAGTCTCCGGTACGACTGTAGAAATTATAGTACCGGAAGACTGTCGTAATTTTGTCAGCTTAGATCAAATACTGGCATTTTCCGATGATCCATTATTGCGTGGAGGAGAAAGAATCATCATAAGTGAAGTTTGTACATCTACCACTCCCTCCATCTTGGGCAACGATATTCTTCCATTTGAAAGGCTTTTTACCTATAATACCGAGAAACAGTTGCAAAAGAGCAATTATGTTCTTAGGGATTACTTCATCATTTCTGTCGCTCGCGGAGCAGCAAGCACATTAAGCGCAGAGTTTACAGCAACTGTTTCGCCAAAAATATCTGGCGAAACTCCTTATGTCGATCTTGAAATCGGCGGTGACCTCACACTTCAAATTGGCGTAGAAAGAAAATTTACGGGCCCTCCCGAATTCCCAAACAACCCCAACAATTACAATAGTCGGGAATATCGCGTAAAGTTTTTCGGGGACTCTTACAAGTGGACTCAGACACGAAATGATAGCCGTGGCTATGTTCTCGGAACGAGAACAGGCACCTTTGAGGTCCCGACGTATTATCTAGAGTACTGCATCGACCACTCAGTCTAATACGTCTTTCTTTCCGTCATCACCCCTCAGTATTCCTTCATTCTAAACGGAATGCATTTCCCTTTCGACAGGCTTAGCAGATGGGAGAGGATTTTGTCCCCTCCCATCTGCTATTTACTCCACTTACAGTGCCTTTGCCTTGGCGAGCATCAGCTTTGCGCCCGCTTTGGAGCAGAGCTTCACTTCGCCCGCAAAACCGTCGAGGCGCGCGGCCTCGTCAGCCTTGAGTTCGACGCTCTCGTCGCCGACGATGACGTGAACCTCGCCCGCGCCGCAGTAGATGAGCATCATGCCCTCGCTGCCGTGAACGGTCTTGCTCTCGCCGGCGGCGAGCGTTTCGCCGCGCATCCTGCCCTCGCACTTGCCCTTGCGGAGCATGAGGTTGAAGTCGCGGCAGCGGCCCCAGGAGTGCGTGTCGTCGCCGCCATCGAAGCGGTGGACCTCGTAGGGATTCAGCGTCAGCTTTTCGCCGCCGTTGTGATTGAGCTCGATCGTGCCCTCAAGTGTCGAAATGAGGCGCTCATAGTCGGGCAGGGCCGTAAAGTCGGACTCTGCGTCCTCAACGGTCGCAGAGCTGAGTCTCCACAAAAAGTCGCGGTCTGCGTACACCGCGCTCGCGGGCGCGATGCCGAGCTGGGTCGTCAGGCCGCCGGACCACTTGGTCGTAATGTAGTCACTCGGCGTTAAATGCTGGATGGTCATGGAAATACAACTCCTTTGCAAACTGCAAATGGCTTCGGTGTGCGCGCACCGAAGCCATTTTTTGATGAATCTTTTCGTTTAGCCCTCGATGAGCTTGACGATCTCAGCGTAGCACTCGTCGGCAAGGGGCAGAGCGTGCGCGAGCAGGGCCTCGCCCTTGGCGCGGTACTCAGCGGCGAACTCCTGATCCTTCAGGGAGCCGACGTTGATGAGCACGTTGAGCCATGCGCCCTGGATACCGGCCTTGAGGGACAGGAACGCAACGCCCAGGTCGCTCGCGGAGGTGTCGTTGAAGCGGCCCAGCAGGGACTGTGCAAGCGTCAGGGTCTCGTCGATGAGCTCCATCATCTCCATCGGGGTCTTGGTGCAGCCCTTCAGGCCCTCCTGGATGGCGGCGGAGCGGGCAGCCTTCTCCTCGTCGGTCGCCTTGGGCATACCGAACGCGGCGGAGACGACGTTGAACGCCTCGGTGTCGCGGTCCATAACGTCGAGCAGGCGGGTCTTGAGCTCGTTGCCCTTCTTCTCGACCTCGGCAGCATGCTCGGCATACTCGGCATACTTCTTGCGGCCCTGGGTCAGGCCGCCGACCATCGCGGTCAGCGCGGCGCCGATGGAGCCATAGAGTGCGGCGCAGGAGCCGCCGCCCGGCGCGGGAGCATCGGAGGCAACGGTATCGGCAAAGCCGGTAACGGTCATATCAGCTAACTTCATCATGTTGAATATTTCCTTTCATCATTTCGCGCCGTTTTCGTCCCGCGCGGGCATCGCCGCACCTTTACGGTCAGCCGCCCCTCTTGGAGCAGCCAACGCCCGCACGAGCCAAAAGCGTCGCAGACTTTGCCGCCTCCCGGCGGCAAATAAATTGAATTCATCGCGGAGGACGGTCACCGTCGCGACATTCCGATTCCCGCGCCCTTCAGGCGCGCCAATCGTGCCGCTTCCTCGAAACCGACTCGCTTTATCCGCCGCAGGCGGCGCTTCGTCGATTTCCCTGTGCGTCCGCAGCGATACTTCGCAGCGCGCGACATGGTGAATGCCGCGCGCTGAAAATTCCACTCAAGGCGGCGAGCCGCCTTGAGTGGGCTCTCAAAGGAGCGGCAGCGCCGCTTCTTTGAATTTTTTATTCCATGTCAATCAGGTGATACTCCATGACCTGGTTCTTGCAGTCGAAGTCCTTGGCCTTGAGGTAGAACTCGGCGCAATCGATCAGAGCCTTGGCGGGGGTCAGGCCGACGATCTCGCTCTCGATGACGCGGGTACCGTAGCGCTCGGCGAGGGCCTTGATCATCTCATAGGTGACATACAGCGGGGTATCCTCGTAGTTGACCATGTTCATGGAGACCTGAGCAATGCCGCGGTCCTCGAGCATGAAGCCCATGGCCTTGCAGCTGCGGAAGCCGCCCGAAGAGCCGCGGATGACCTTGGCGATCTTCTTGGCGATCTCAACATCAGAGGTCTCGAGGTTGCAGTTGAAAGCGACCAGCGGCATACGGGCGCCGATGGCGGTGATACCGGCGGTGGGGTGGATCTTGCGCTCGCCGTAGTCGGGAGCCCAGTCGGGCTGCAGGAGCTTCTCGGGCATGCCCTCGAACTCGCCCTTGCGGCAGGTGGCGAGGTTGCGGCGCTCGGGACGGGTGGCGCTGTCCTCATACAGGAAGGAGGGGACCTTCAGCTCGTCCCAGATACGCTGGGCAACGCGCTTGGACATCTCGACAGCTTCCTCAACGGTCACGTCCATCTGGGGAACGAAGGGGATAACGTCGGTAGCGCCCATGCGCTTGTGCTCGCCGTGATGCTTGTTCATGTCGATGCGCTCGGTGGCGACCTTCGTCAGCTGGAAGGCGACCTCCTCGATGGCCTCGGGAGAGCCGATGAGGGTGAAGACGCAGCGGTTGTGGTTGCCGTCGGTCTGGGCGTCAAACAGGGTGCAGCCGGGAACGCTCTTGGCGGTCTCGACGAGGGCGTTATAGGTGGCCTCGTCCTTTTCCTTGGAGCAGCTGAAATTGGGGATGCATTCGATCAACTTTGCCATGGTTGTTTTCCTCCGTCAATTTATTTTGTATCGTCATTTTGCTCAGACAGGCGCGCTGCGCCCGTCCATTTTTGTTCAGCGTCGCCATTATATCGCGGCCCAACGGGGGAGTAAACAGGTTTTCTTTCTCTTTTTTCAGTGCGGGCTTAATTTTTTTAAGTCATCTTCTCCTCGACGAAGCGCTGCACACACGGGGCGCTGAGCACCGCGCTGTTCCATGCCAAAACGGCATACGAGCGGATCGGCAGACCGCGCACAGGCTTTGCCTTTAAAGGCGCGCCCGGATGCGTGCTGAGGATGGACTTTGGCAGAAAGCTGATGCCAAAGCCCGAGAGCACCATCTGCATCGCCATGGGCGTATCGTAGCAGTGGCAGGTCACATTCGGCGTAAAGCCGCTGCGCTGGCACTCCTGCACCAAAAAGTCGTTGTAGCTCCACAGGTCGTCCGAGCGCAGAAGGCACATCGGCACACCCTCGAGCCGCTCGATGGGCACCTCGTTCAGTTCTGGCGCGGGGTCCAGATCCTCGCGCATGATGAGCTCGAGCTTATCCTCGCCCAGAATGCGCTCCTGCAATCCGCTCGGCTCGCGCGCGGCGGTGCGCAGGAACAGCGCATGCAGCTCGCCGCGGTTGAGCGATTCAATGAGCTCCTGCGGCGAGCCCACACGGATGAAGAGCTCCACCTGCGGATAGCGGCTGTGATATTCATTTATATAATGTAGCGCGTACGACATCGCCGAGTAGATGACGCCGAGCTTGATGCGCCCGCTCATGCCCGTCCCCACGCTGCGCACGCTGTCCTCCACGCGGCGGATGTCCTGAAAGATCTGCTGCGTCTGCTGATACAGGCTTTGTCCCGCGTCGGTGAGGGACATGCCCTTGCTGCCGCGCAGGAAGAGCTGCACGCCGAGCTCTTCCTCGAGCTGCGCGATCTGGCGCGAGATCGGCGGCTGCGCCACGTGCAGCTCGCGCGCCGCGGCGGAGATGCTTTTCTCCTCCGCCACCGCACAGAAGTATTCCAGCTGTCTGATCTTCATCGCTCGTCCTCCATGTCATACTTTTGTGGTATGGTATGCAGATAAATTAAGTACTTTTCATTATAGCACATCTTTGTTATAATGCAAGTTGTAAAGAAAAGTGAGAATTCCGTTTTCATTTTTATTGGTTTTTACAGAAATATTTTTATGAAAGTGAGGAACCCACCATGATCAATCTTGCAGACGATGCGATGACGATCAAGCTGGACTACGAGCTTCCTGAGTACCCGAAGTTCGAAGAGGGCTACCGTCGCGCACCCCGCCGCGAATCCCACCTGACCGAGGCCGATAAGGCGCTCGCCATCAAGAACGCTCTGCGTTACATCCACCCCGACCATCATGAGCAGATGGCCAAGGAGTTTGCGCAGGAGCTCGAAGAGCACGGCCGTATCTATGGCTACCGCTTCCGTCCCGAGGGCAAGCTCTACGGCAAGCCCATCGACGAATACAAGGGCAAGTGCATCGAGGGCAAGGCCATTCAGGTCATGATCGACAACAACCTCGACTTCGATATCGCTCTGTATCCCTATGAGCTCGTCACCTACGGTGAGACCGGCCAGGTCTGCCAGAACTGGATGCAGTACCGTCTGATCAAGAAGTACCTCGAGCAGCTGACCGATGAGCAGACCCTCGTCGTCATGTCCGGTCATCCTCTGGGCCTCTTCCACTCCCACAAGATGGCTCCGCGCGTCATCATCTCCAACGGCCTGATGGTCGGTACCTTCGATGACCAGGAGAACTTCAACCGCGCTGCCGCGCTCGGCGTTGCCAACTACGGTCAGATGACCGCCGGCGGCTGGATGTACATCGGCCCCCAGGGCATCGTCCACGGCACGTTCAACACGCTGCTGAACGCCGGCCGTCTGAAGCTCGGCATCCCCAACGATCAGAACCTCGCCGGCCGTCTGTTCGTCTCCGCCGGTCTTGGCGGCATGAGCGGCGCTCAGGGCAAGGCTGCTGAGATCGCCGGCGCTGCCTCCATCATCGCCGAGGTCGACGATTCCCGTATCGAGACCCGTTACACCCAGGGCTGGGTCAGCCACCGCACCGACTCTCTCGAAGAGGCCACCAAGATCGCTCTCGACCACCAGAAGGAAGGCAAGCCCTGCGCTGTCGCCTACTGCGGCAACATTGTCGACCTGCTCGAGTACCTGTACAACAACAACGTCCATGTCGACCTGATGAGCGACCAGACCTCCTGCCACGTGCCTTATGACGGCGGCTACTGCCCGCAGGGCCTCACGTTCGAGCAGCGCACCGAAATGCTCGACAAGGATCCCGACGGCTTCCGTGTCCTCGTCGACAAGACGCTGCAGCATCACTATGAGATGATCTGCAAGTTCCACGAGCGCGGCACCTACTTCTTCGACTACGGCAACAGCTTCCTCAAGGCTGTTTACGACTCCGGTGTGAAGAGCATCTGCAAGAACGGCGAGAACGACCTCGACGGCTTCATCTTCCCCTCCTACGTCGAAGATATCCTTGGTCCCTGCCTGTTCGACTTCGGCTACGGCCCGTTCCGTTGGTGCTGCCTGAGCCGCAACCCCGAGGATCTGCACAAGACCGACATGGCTGCCGCCGAGTACATCAAGGCCCACAACCGCCGCTATCAGGACTACGACAACTATGTCTGGGTCCGCGACGCCGAGAAGAACAAGCTGGTCGTCGGCACCCAGTGCCGTATCCTCTATCAGGATGCCATGGGCCGTATGAACCTCGCGCTCAAGTTCAACGAGATGGTTCGCAACGGTGAGATCGGCCCCGTCATCCTTGGCCGTGACCATCACGACACCGGTGGTACCGATGCGCCCTTCCGTGAGACCTCCAACATCAAGGACGGCTCCAACATCATGGCCGAGATGGCGACCCAGTGCTACGCTGGTAACGCTGCCCGCGGCATGAGCTACATCGCCCTGCACAACGGCGGTGGTACGGGCATCGGCCGCGCCATCAACGGCGGCTTCGGTATGGTTCTCGACGGCTCCGAGCGTGTCGACACCATCCTGCGCATGTCCATGCCTTGGGATACCATGGTCGGCGTTGCCCGCCGCAGCTGGGCGCGCAACGAGAACGCCATGACCACTGTCGCCGAGTACAACAAGATGTACGAGGGTCAGGATCACATCACCATGCCTTACGTCGCGGACGAAGAGCTCTGCGAGAAGGCCGTGAAGGAATACATGCACTAAAATTTACTTCAAAAAAGGGGCATAGAAATATGCCCCTTTTTTGAGCTGGATACACTCCGCTGCGCGCACTCGCTTTGCTCGCACACTTGCGGAGCGCAAAGAATCTTTCCGACGCGCATGTCGTCGGAAAGATGATCTCAATTTATTTGCCGCCTGCGGGCGGCCTGGGCAGCCGCTGGCGGCTCTGCCGCCTTGCGGATGCCGCGTACCCCTTGCGGGTAAAACTCTGCGAGGCTTTTTTGACAAGCCATCGAACAGAATGCTCTTTCCAACAGTGAGAAAGGACAACATTTACTATGAAAAAGTTACTGGTCAAAAACATCGGCCTGCTGGCGACGCCTGAGGGCAAATCCGCCCATCGCGGCGAGGAGCAGGGCAAGATCAAATTCTTAAAGGATGCGTGGGTGCTCGTCGAGGACGGCATCATCGCCTCCGTCGGTACCGGCGCGGTTCCCGCCGTCGAGGGCGCGGAAGTCGTCGACGCGGAGGGCCACCTCGTCACCCCCGGCCTTGTCGACGCCCATACCCACCTCATCTTCGGCGGCTGGCGCCAGAACGAGCTGGGTCTCAAGCTCCACGGCGCAAGCTATCTCGACATTCAGAACGCGGGCGGCGGCATCCAGTCCACGACGAACGCCACCCGTCAGGCCAGCGAGCAGGAGCTCGCCGCCAAGGCCTCCAAGGCGCTCGACGAGATGATGGGCTTCGGCACCACCACGGTCGAGGCCAAGAGCGGCTACGGCCTTGCCACCGAGCATGAGCTCAAGGCGCTCGAGGTCATCAAGGACCTCAACGATCACCACCGCATGGACCTCGTCGCGACCTTCATGGGCGCGCACCTTGTCCCCGCGGAATATAAGTCCAACCGCGAAGAGTACGTCCGCCTTGTGTGCGAGGAGATGATGCCCAAGGTCAAGGAGCAGGGCATCGCCAAGTTCTGCGACGTCTTCTGCGAGGCCGACACCTTCACCGTCGAAGAGTCCCGTCAGGTGCTCGAAGCGGGTCTCAAGTATGGCCTGCGTCCCAAGATCCACGCCGACGAGATCGAGGCCATCGGCGGCAGCCAGCTCGCCGGTGAGATCGGTGCGATCTCGGCTGAGCACCTGATCGTCTGCCCGCCGGAGGGCATTGCCTCCATGGCCAAGGGCGGCGTCATCGCATGTCTGCTGCCCGCGACGAGTTTCAACCTCGGCGCGGTGTTCGCGCCCGCGCGCGACATGGTCAAAGCTGGCGTGCCCGTTGCAATGGCGACGGACTTCAACCCCGGCTCCTGCCCGTGCCTGAACATGCAGTTTGTCATCAACCTCGGCTGCCTCAAGTACAAGCTGACGCCGGAGGAGGTCCTCACGGCTGTCACGCTCAACGGCGCCGCGGCGATCGACCTTGCCGACAAGGTCGGCTCTGTCGAAGAGGGCAAGCTGGGCGACCTTGTCATCTGGGACGCGCCCGACCTCGACTACATCTGCTACCGCGTTGGCAGCAATCTTGCAAAAACCGTCATCAAGCGCGGCGAGATCGTGTAAGAGAACGGTAGAGGGAGAACATGATGGATCGGACTGACTACCAAATCCTCAACCTCCTCCAGGACGACAGCCGTTGCACGCTGCGCCGCATGGGAGACCTTGTGGGGCTGACGCCGCCCGCCGTGTCGGAACGCATTCGCCGGATGGAGGAAAGCGGCGTGATCCGCGGCTATCACATCGACGTCGACCGCACGAAGCTCGACTGTAACATCACGGGCTTTATCTCTGTTGCGCTCGAGCCGGACAAGTACGACAAATTCTGCGATTTCTGCGCCTCGCAGAGCGCCATCATCAGCCACTATCACGTGGTGGGTGAGTTCAACGCGCTGCTCCGCTTCGCCGTGCGCGACACGCAGCAGCTCGACCAGCTTCTCTCCCTCATCAAGAAGTTCGGCGACTCGCGCACCTCGATCGAGCTCAAGACGCTCTTCGACAGCAAGGAGATCCCGCTGCCGTAACACAACATTCCCTTTGCACCAAGCAGGGCGGCCTTGGGCCGCCCTGCTTTTTTGCGCGCCGAATGTTCCCTTGCTTTTTTGGGGCCATTCCCGCGCATCTGTGTGTTGCGAAAAAAGGCGAAAACTGCTATACTTTAATTTACTGAATGAGCATCATTTGGGGAGGGAATCTATCGTGCAGCTTGAACAGAGGCAGACGCTGAGCCAAAAGCTCGTGCTGACGCAGACGATGCGCCAGTCGCTCGACTGTTTGCAGCTCTCCGCGCCGGAGCTTGCCGAATACGTGCAGGAAGTCGCGCTCTCAAACCCGCTGCTCGACGTACAGTCCCCCACCTATTACGAGACCGGGCTCCCCAGCGAGGCCGCTCCCGCCGAGCGTGAACCGCTCGAGGTTCGCGAGACGGACTCGTGGCGCGGCGTCACCTCCTCCGGTATGGAGGAGGTGCAGGACTTCACCGCCTTTTTGACGCGCGAAAAAACGTTCCGCGACCACCTGACCGAGCAGATCGGGCAGATGAAGCTCGTCGACGACGAGCTTCTGCGCCTGTGCCGCTTTTTGATCGACTGCCTCGACGAGCGCGGCTATCTTGACTGTCCGCTCGAAGAGCTGTCACGCGAATTCGACATCCCGCTCTTCTCGCTCGAGCAGGCGCTGTTTGCCGTGCAGATGCTCGACCCGCCGGGTGTCGGCGCGCGGAATCTGTCGGAATGCCTGACGCTCCAGCTTGCGCAGGACCGCTCGCTCGACCCGCTGGCACTGAAGATCGTGCGCAACGGCTTAGAAATGCTCGGCAAGCGCAACTTTTCCGGCCTTGCCGTTCTGCTCGGCGTCAGCGTCAACGAAGCCAAGGCCGCCGCTTCCAAGGTGCTCGCGCTCAACCCGATCCCCTCGCGCAGCTTTGCCGGCAGCGAGCAGATCGCCTATGTCGCCCCCGACGCGGAATTTTCCGTGCAGCAGGGCCAGCTCGTCATCGAGCTCAACGAGCGCATTCTGCCGCGCCTGTCCGTCAACGCCGAATACGCCGCGCTGATGAACACGAGCGACGACCCCGAGGTCCAGCGCTACGTGAAAGAAAAGCTCTCCGAAGCACAGGCCCTCATCAAGGGCGTCCACACCCGCTGCGACACGCTCATACAGATGCTCACGCTCATCGGGCGCGAGCAGCACGGCTTTTTCTGTGGCGGCGAGGCACTGCTGCCCGTGACGATGCAGCAGCTTTCCGAAAAAATGGGCGTCAGCACCTCCACCGTGAGCCGTGCGGCGCAGAATAAATACATTCAGTTCCAGGGCAGGATCATCCCCGTGCGCAGCTTTTTCACCACGGCGATCCGCCCCGACGCGGCAGTCTCGTCCCACGCGGTCAAGCAGCGGCTGCAAAGCCTCATTCGCGCAGAGGACCCGGCTGCGCCGCTCTCGGACGAGGCGCTTCGTCTGACGCTCTCGGCTCTCGGCATCGAGGTCAGCCGCCGCGCCGTCGCCAAGTACCGCGCGGAAATGGACATTCCGTCCTCGTCCCAGCGCAAAAAGCGCTGAGCGCGGGGCGCGATCCAATATTTTATCAGGAGGAACATTCACTATGGCCAGCGTCTACGACCGCACCGACATCTACGACCTCTTCGACTCCCCGAAAAAGGATGCACAGACCCTCTCCCACTGGCAGACCGTTTTCGACGGCAGGCCCATTCGCTCGGCGCTCGATGTGAGCATCGGGACGGGCTCGCTCACGCTGCCGCTCGGGCAGCTCGGCGTCTCGCTGTACGGCTCCGATTTGAGCGGCAGCATGCTCGCGCGCTGCCGCAAAAAGGCGGACGAGCGTGGCATCGCCATCGACCTGCGGCAGAGCGATTTCCGCGACCTGACGTCTCATTTTGACCGCAGCTTCGACTGCGTGATGAGCACCGGCAACTCGCTTGCCTACGTGACAAACAACGAGATCACCGGCGTTTTGGAGCAGATGGACGCGCTCGTGGAGCCCGGAGGCTGCCTCTACTTCGACCTTCGCAACTGGGACCGTATCGTGGGGCAGAAAAAGCGTTTTTACTGCTACAATCCCGCCTTTCTGCCAAACGGCGACCGCGTGAACCTCATGCAGGTCTGGGACCATTTATCCGACGGCTCCATTGTCTTCAATCTTGTCTACACCTTCGAGCGCGATAACAAAATCTTCCAAAAAGAGCGTTTTGAGGAGCACTACCACCCCGTGCCGCAGAAATTACTGCTCGACAAGCTCACGCAGCTCGGCTATCAGGACATTCAGGTCAAGGCCTTTCCCGTGCAGTTCGGCGCGTTTGACATCGAAAACAGCGAGTGGTACTGCGTGCTGGCGCACAAAGCAAAATAATCGTTGCCTTTTTCCGCAAAAAGGGCATGATAAGAAAGTCATATCACGCGCGGCGGTAAACGCCGCTCGTTTCAACAGGAGGAAAACTATCATGGACGGTATGAAAAATATCAGCAAGGCAGAGGTTCTGACCCTGCGCGATCAGGTCGCCTATCAGTCCGGTCAGGTCGTCAGCCGCACGCTGGCACAGAACGAGCACGTGAGCATCACGCTCTTCTCGTTTGACAAGGGTGAGGAGATCAGCACCCACGAATCCGGCGGCGACGCGATGGTCACCTGCCTCGACGGCGTGGGTCGGATCACGATCGACGGCGTCGAGCACATCCTGCACGAGGGCGAATCCATCGTCATGCCCGCGCGTCACCCGCACGCGGTGTACGGTCAGGAGCAGTTCAAGATGCTGCTCGTCGTGGTGTTCTGATCTTTTTATTTACCGAAAAGGTGCGAAAGCAGTCTGTTTTCGCGCCTTTTTCGCGCCTTTACCGCAAGGTGGCGCATTATCGCGCCGCATGCTTCTTTGCGTGGCTTGAATGAAGCTTCATCCATCGGCCCAATTTTTCGCTTCCGATTTTAACATATCATTCTCTCATTGATACTTGACAAAATGTAATAGCATGGTATAATGATGCCAATTTCCGCAGCAAAGGAGGCGATCGTTTGAACACCATGGTTACGTCCAAAAATGTCAATTTTGGAGTAAGCTGGCGACTGATCGTTGGCGTAGAGGGGCATTCGTCCGAATCTATGTCGTCGAAGCAGTCGGCAGCGGTTTGATCGACCTCATTGTCCAAGGCTCGGTTTGATTCGCTGCCTGCAATGATCGGCAGCATGGATCCGGTATGCTCCATTGATCTGGCAAAGCACTTGTGGAATGTTCCACAAGCATGGGAGTATCCCCTTGCAATGTCAGAGCACGGGAACAGACCGGTTTTTTTGTTACCCGAATCATTCAGGACGGGGCATTTTTGCCCCACCGCCATGAAAGGAAATTTTTTACCATGAAACGCAAGCTCACCGCCAAGGAATACACCTATGTTGCCAGCATGCTCTTCGGCCTGTTTTTCGGCGCAGGTAACCTTATTTTTCCCGTGCACCTCGGCCAGATGGCCGGTTCCAACGTTTGGCAGGCCATTCTGGGGCTTCTCATCACGGGCGTGGGCCTGCCTCTGCTCGGCGTGGCCGCGCTCGGCATCAGCCGCTCCAACGGTCTTTTTGACCTGAGCAGCAAGGTCAACCGCCCCTACGCGATGTTCTTCACCTGCGCGCTGTATCTGACCATTGGGCCGTTTTTCGCCATTCCCCGCTGCGCGACGACGTCATTCACCGTGGGACTTGAGCAGGTGCTTCCGCAAAATGGCAGTAACGCACTGTACCTGCTGCTCTTCTCGGTAGCGTTTTTCGCTGCGGCGCTCTTTTTCGCACTGCGCCCGGGCAAGATCCTGACCTGGGTCGGCAAAATTCTGAACCCCTGCTTTCTCGTCTTCCTCGGCATTCTGGTCGTCGTCGCGCTCCTCTCTCCGAGTGCGGCCATCGCGGATGTCGAGCCGCTCGGCGACTACGCGTCCCAGCCGTTTTTCGCTGGTTTCCTCGAAGGGTACAACACCATGGACGCGCTGGCGAGTCTTGCCTTCGGCATCATCGTCGTGCAGGTCATCCGTGACCTCGGCGTGGACGATCCCACCGCTGTGGCGGGGAGCACCGTCCGCGCGGGTATTTTCAGCAGCCTTCTGATGGCGTTCATCTACATCGCCGTCACGATCGCCGGCACGCAGAGCCGCGGCGTGCTTGAAGCCAGCGAGAACGGCGGCACGGCGCTCGCGCAGATCGCACAGCACTACCTCGGCTCCGCCGGTCTCTTCATCCTCGCCGCCACGGTGACGCTCGCGTGCCTCAAGACCGCCGTCGGTCTCATCACGAGCTGCGCCGAGACGTTCAGCGCGCTCTTCCCCGACGGGCCAAAGTACCGCATCTGGGCAATCATTTTCAGCCTCGTGTCGCTGCTGTTTGCGAACCTCGGCCTCAGCGCCATCATCAGCTATTCGCTGCCGGTGCTGATGTTCCTCTATCCGCTCTCCATCGCGCTCATTGCGCTGGCGCTGCTCGGTAAATTCTTCGGCCACGACCGCACGGTGTACTGCTGGACGATCGGCTTCACGCTCATCGCTGCCGTTTACGATCTGATCATCGCGCTGCCCGAGAGCGTGTTCAACGCCATCCACGGTCCGGCCATCAAGGCGTTCGGTCAGCAGTACCTACCGTTTGCCGACCTCGGCCTCGGCTGGATCTGCCCGACGCTTATCGGCACGGCCATCGGCCTTATTCTGCACTTCATGCGCGGGAACAGGGCCAAGGCGTGAACCCCTTACAAGTCAAAAATCCGTCCGGTCGATGACCGGACGGATTTCTTTTATTTATCGCGTGTTTTCGCCGCTCACAGCGTCGCGGCAAACTTCGTCACCGCGGCAAGGCCGTCTCTGAGCGTGTTGACGTCGCAGGCGTAGCCGACGCGCATGCTGTGGGGCTGCTCGAAGCAGTCGCCCGGCGTGACGAACGCACCGGTCTCGTGGTACATGCGCTTGCAAAACTCGTAGGAGGGGATATCGAAATCGTAGTAAACGAGCGCGGTCGTACCGGCTTTGGGCTTGGTGTAGAAAAAGTGCGGATTTTCCTTGATCCAGTCATCGAGGATGGCGAGGTTCTCGCGCACGATGCGCTGATTGCGCTTGAGCATCACGTCGCTGTGGCGCAGGGCGATGGACGCGATCGCATCGTCGAACATGCCGCAGCTAATTAAATTGTAGTCGCGGTGCGACAGGAACGCCTTGCGCGCCGCTTCATCGTGCGTGGCGATCCAGCCCATGCGAAGGCCCGCGAGCGAGAAGACCTTGGACATGCTGCTGACCGAGATGCCCTTTTCATAGAGGTCGACGATGGACTCGCACCACTCGTCCTCCTGCGTCAGATGGCGGTAGACCTCGTCACAGAGGATGTACGCGCCCACGCCGCGTGCGATCTCCACGATGCTCCCCAGCAGCTCCTTACTCATCAGCGCGCCGGTGGGGTTGTTGGGGTTGTTGATGCAGATCATTTTCGTCTCAGGCGTGACGAGGCTCTTGAGCTCATTCAGGTCGGGGAGATAGTCGTTTTCCTGCTTTAGGTGCATGATGGCGACGTCCGCGCCGATGGCCTCGGGGATGGAGTAGAGCTGCTGATAGGTCGGCATGATGCTGACCACACGGTCGCCCGCGGAAATGAGCGAGCAGAACACATGATGGTTCGCGCCTGCCGCGCCGTGCGTGAGCACGACCTCGTCGGCTTTGATCGTGTGATAGAGCTTGGAAATGCCGCTGCGCAGCGCCTCGCTGCCCCAGATATCGCCATAGGTCAAGCGCTGGGCACAGAAGTCCTTCAAAAAGTCCTCCTTGTTCTCGCCCGTGAGCTCGAAAAGCTCGTCGAGCGAAACGGAGTCGACGCAGGTCTCGGCGATGTTGTATCGCGCACCCACCTCGTACTCGTTCATCCATTCTTCCACCGCAAAGGGCTTGATGTTCATATCGTTCTCCTTTTCTCTATAAAAAAGTAACAGCACCCACGACCCAGCCTTATCCGGTCGCCCGGAATACCTACGGCTCAGTCATGGATGCCTTTTCTCCCCGGCCGGTGCCAAAGGAGGCATTGATGATGAAGTTGATTGTATTATAATGCATTTTTATAGGATGTCAAGCGGGAAAGCGTAAATTTATCGCCCTTTTGCAGGGCGAATATCCAGCTTTCCGTATGGTTCCGTCACGCTGCTCTGTCCGCGCCGCACAGCGCCTTTTTCTTGCCCTTTTTCGCGCGGACTGCTATACTGGGAAAAACGACGAAAGTGAGAACGATCATGCCGAATTTTGATCCGTTAACTTACCGATATTCTTCCCGCCGCAACGTGGTCTACGCCAAAAACAGCGTGTGCTGCACGTCCGTTCCCCTCGGCGCACAGGTCGGCCTCGACGTGCTGAAAAATGGCGGCAACGCCGTCGATGCCGCCGTCGCCATGGCCGGCGCGATGCCGCTGCTCGAGCCGACGGGCAACGGCCTTGGGTCCGACTGTTTCGCGCTCGTGTGGATCGAGAAGGAAAAAAAGCTCTACGGCTTGAACGCCAGCGGCGTTGCGCCGATGGCGCTGAGCGCGGACGAGGTTCGCGCAAAAGGCTTTTCCGAGGTGCCCGAGGAAGGCTGGCTCCCCACGATGGTCCCGGGCGCGCCCGCGGGCTGGGCGGCGCTGAACAGGCGCTTTGGCACAAAGCCGCTCTCCGAGCTCTTCGCCCCCGCCATTTCCTACGCCGAAAACGGCTATGCCGTGCCCGTCAATGTCGGCAAGCTCTGGGCGCGCGACAGCAGGCGCATCGCCAGGGTCATGGCGCAGGACCCCGCCCCCTATGAATACTGGTGGAAGAGCTTTATGAAGCCGGACGGCTCGCCGTATCGCGCGGGCGACGTCTTCCGTTTCCCCGCCTACGCCGGCACGATGCGCTCCCTCGTCGAGACGAACTGCGAGAGCTACTATCGCGGTGAGCTGATGGAAAGGATCGTCGCCCATTCGCGCGCCACGGGCGGCTACTTCTGCGAGGATGACTTTAAAAACTACCACCCCGAATGGGTCGAGCCCATCACGCAGGACTACCGCGGCTACACCGTTTGCGAGATCCCGCCCAACGGCCACGGCATCACGGTGCTGATGGCACTCGGCATGCTCAACGGGCTGACGCTGCCTGAAAAGCGCGAGGACGCGGACTACTATCACAAGGTCATGGAGGCCATCAAGCTCGCCTTTGCCGACACGAAGACCTACGTCGCCGACCCGCGCTATATGAAAACAAAGGTCAGCGAGCTGCTCTCGCCCGACTATCTTGCCGCCCGCCGCGCACTCATCACAGACAAGGCGCTCGAGCCCAAGGCGGGCGACCCGCACTGCGGCGGCACGATCTACCTCTGCACCGCGGACGCAGAGGGCAACATGGTCTCGCTTATCCAAAGCAACTACTGCGGCTTTGGCGCGGGCATCGCCATCCCCGGCACGGGCATCTCGCTTCAGGACCGCGGCGCGAACTTCTCCCTCGACCCGAAGAGCGATAACTATTTGGAGGGCGGAAAGAAGTCCTACCACACGATCATCCCGGGCTTTCTGCTCAAGGATGGCGAGGCCGTCGGCCCGTTCGGCGTGATGGGCGCATTCATGCAGCCGCAGGGGCAGGTCGAGGTGCTGACAAACACCATTGACTATGCCATGAACCCGCAGGAGGCGCTCGACGCGCCGCGCATCCAGTGGATCGGCGGCAAAAAGCTCCAGATCGAGCGCGAGGCGGGCGAGGCGATCGCCGAGCAGCTGCGAGCAATGGGGCACGAGGTCGAGATCGTCGACGACCGCACGGCCATGGGCCGCGGCGAGATCATCTGGAAGTGCGAAAACGGCGTTTACGCCGCGGGCACCGAACCGAGATGCGACGGCACGGTCGCAAGCTGGTAATAAAGCAAAAAAAGGAGGCTTCCCGACGGGAAGCCTCCTTTTTTGCACATTTTTCAAAATTAGACCTTGGCCTCGCTGTTGTGCTTGCTGGCGACGTAGCTTCTCATCGAGTTCACGACGATGGTCGCGCCGAGCACGATGAGCAGCACCGCGATGATGAGCTGCAAGCCGTTGGCGATAAACACCGCGCCCCAGGTCGTCTCGCCCGCGGGGATGGTGACGGCAGCGGCATTTTGGATGGCGCTCACCATGGCCATCAGGCGCTGCACCAGCGCTGTGAACGTGACGCAGAGCATGATGACGAGCGGCGGGAAGAGCATCTTGTTGCTGCGGCCCGTGACCTTGAGGAAGACGCACAGCGTGATGAGCACGAGCGCGGAGAGCAGCTGGTTCGCCGAGCCGAACAGCGGCCAGATGTTGGAGTAGCCGATCTTTGTGAGCACGTAGCCGAGCACGAGCGTCAGCACCGTGGAGAAATACGTGTTGCACAGGAGCTTGCGCCAGGGCTCGGCGTGGGCCATGTCGTCCACGCTGAAAAGCTCCTGGAAGCTCATGCGCGCGATACGCGCGACGGCGTCAAGGCTCGTGAGGGCGAGGGCGGAGACGCACATCGTCATAAAGACCGTGGCGGCGTAGTTCGGCACGCCGAACATCTCGAAGAAGCCTGCAACGCCGCGGCTGAAGATCTGGAACGGGGTACCGGCGGCGGGAGTGCCGTCCGCCGCGGCGGCCGCACCGGCCACGCAGAGCGCGAGCACGGCAAGCAGGCTCTCGAGGATCATCGCGCCGTAGCCGACCTTGAGCATGTCCTTCTCGTTTTCGACCGTCTTGGACGACGTGCCGGAGGAGACGAGGCTGTGGAAGCCGGACACCGCGCCGCAGGCGACGGTGACGAACAGGATGGGGAACATCGTGCCGAGCTTTTCATTGTTGAAGCCCGTGAAGACGGGGAGGTTCATCGTCGGATGCGCAACGAGAAGGCCGACGACCGCGCCCGCGATCATGCAGATGAACATGAAGGTGGTCATGTAGTCGCGCGGCTGCTTCAAAAGCCACATCGGGAGAACGGCGGCGAAGAAGATGTAGACGAACGTGATGTAGCTCCAAGTCGCCTTGCCGAAGATGAGTGGGCAGTTCATGCCGACGGCGAACGAGGCAACGATGCAGAGGATGCCGAGCACGGCTTCCTTCCAGCCCGAGAGGTTCAGCTTCTTCTGCACAAGGCCGAAGACGACGGCGAACACCATGAACATGATGGACACCATACCGGCTGCGCCGTTGGTCTGCGCGGCGTCAGCAAGCTGCGTCACGCCGTCGACCACGGTGTAGGCGTTGAACGTGCCGGCGACCATGTCGGCGAACGCTGCGATGACGATCAGGCAGAACAGCCAGCAGAACAGCAGAAACAGCTTGCGGCCGAGCTTGCCGATGTACTTTTCGATCAGCATGCCCATGGACTTGCCGTCGTTTTTGACGGAGGCGTACAGCGCGCCGAAGTCCGTCACAGCGCCGAAGAAGACGCCGCCGAGCAGCACCCACAGCAGCACCGGCAGCCAGCCGAACGCGGCGGCCTGGATCGCGCCGGTGACAGGGCCCGCGCCCGCGATGGAGGAAAACTGATGGCTGAAGACGGTCCAGCCGTTGGTGGGGACAAAGTCCTTGCCGTCGTTATACTTGACGGCGGGCGTCTGCGCCTTGGGGTCGATGCCCCAGGTTTTGGCGAGCCAGCGCCCATAGAGTGCGTAGGCAGCGACGAGGACGACCGCCGCGATCAGCACGATGACGAGTGTGTTCATGTGATTTCCCTTTCTTTCCTAAAAAAGCTGTGTTCTTCGTCAATGCCGGGAGCAAAAAGAAAAGCCCCGCCTCTGCTGCGGATTTTCCACAACGAAAACCCATCGCAAAGACGAAGGCCAATATCGCGGCGATATCCGCCGCAGATCTCAACTTCCGCGTTACCACTTTGCTTGCCGGAAAACCGGCCGCTCGACCGCTGCCCGAATGGATCGGAGAGCGTACCCTGTTAACGGTGGGGGACCGGCTGCGATTACTCGGCGTTTGCGCCTTTCACCGCGGCTGCTCACAGGGGATGGCCTGCCCGTTCCTTGCTGCCGTTTTGCACCACCAACGGCTCTCTGAAAGCGGTGATCCGGGGAAGTCGTGTCCTGCTCAAAGCATTTGACGAATGATGTGTGTACAATAGACCCATCCTCCGCCGTTGTCAATACAATTTTGTCCGCGCAGGACGGATTTCGTCGAAGAAAATAGACGCCCCATCACTTCTCCGCCGCCGCTTTAGGCAAAATGCAAATGCGAAATACAAATAAAGCTATGCCGAAGCGAAATGGAACCTGGCCGGCAACGCAGTCATAACAACGGGATGCTTTCAAATTTTGACCCGTTTCGGCCGTTTTCGGTTTGCCGAATTTCCGCTTGAAATATTTTAACAAAATATTATTTTTTCTTTCTTGACAAAGGCCTATTCTTATGTTAGCTTTAAAAAGTAAAATGAATCAACCGATCGGATGATGAGTTCGGGAGAGACCGCGGAATATTCTGCCGCGGCGCCGAAGGGGAACGCAGAAGCTCTCAGGCAAAAGGGCCGAACTCGGACGACGCTCCGAAAAGTGCGTTTACGCACGCCGAAGGTGCAACCTGCCGCGATGACTCGGGCGGGGAATCTCTCAGGTGATCAACGGAGGCACAAAGCTCAAAAGGGAGTTTTGTGCCTCTTTTTTGATGCTTAATTTTAATAATTTTTATAAGATTCATTAAAATTATTGTTTTCGGAGGATGCGCACTATGGAAAAGAAGACCCCACTTTACCAAACGCATGTGGACATGGGCGGCAAGATCGTCGAATTCGGCGGCTTCCTGATGCCCGTGCAGTATCCCACCGGTGTGATTGCCGAGCACATGGCCGTTCGTGAAAAGGCCGGTCTGTTCGACGTTTCCCACATGGGCGAGCTTCGCCTCAAGGGCCCTGACGCCGTCGTCAACGTGCAGAAGATCATCACCGCCGACATTTCGAACATGAAAGACGGCGAGATCAAGTACTCGATGTTCTGCAACGACAATGGCGGCATCATCGACGACTTCATCGTCTACCGCTGCGCAGCGGACAATTACTGGCTCGTCGTCAACGCGGGCAACCGCGAAAAGGACGCCGCCTGGGTCGAGAGCCATCTCTCCGGCGACGTCGACTACCGCGACGAGGGCAACGACTGGGGCCAGATCGCCCTGCAGGGCCCCAGGTCCGGCGACATTCTCAAAAAGCTCTGCGACGAGCAGTACATCCCCGCCAAGTACTACACCTTCACCGAAGACGTGCCCCTGAACCTCGGCGAGCGCACGATCCGCGCCCTCGTCTCCCAGACGGGCTACACCGGTGAATACGGCTTTGAGATCTACTGCAAGGCCGAGGACACCGTCGACCTGTGGAAAGCGCTTCTGAAGGCGGGCGAGCCCGAGGGGTTGATCCCCTGCGGCCTCGGCGCGCGCGACACGCTGCGTCTCGAGGCTTCGATGCCGCTCTACGGCCACGAGATGAACGACGAGATCACGCCGAAGATGGCGGGACTTCCGTGCAAGCTCACGGGCAAGGACTTCATCGGCCGCGACGCGCTTGTCGCGCTCGGCGCGCCGAAAATGAAGCGCATCGGCATGAAGGTCGTCGGCCGCGGCATCGTGCGCGAGCACTGCGACCTCTACACGACGGACGGAGAAAAGATCGGCTGGGCGTCCTCCGGCACGTTCGCACCCTATATCGGCTGCGGCGTCGCGATGGGCTACATCCCTGTCGAGGATATCGAGATCGGCAAGCATCTGAACGCCGACGTGCGCGGCCGCATGGTCGAGCTTGAGATCGTGCCAATGCCGTTCTACAAGCTCGAACGCTGAAATAGAGATTTTTGACCGAATATTCGGAAACCATTTGACCGTAAATAACAACCAACATTCATTGAGAACGATTTTGAGGAGGAAATTACCATGAACATCCCTGCTGAGCTGAAGTATTCCAAGTCCCACGAGTGGGTCAAGATGGACGGCGATGTCGCCGTGATCGGCATTTCTGATTTTGCCCAGGACGCGTTGGGCGATGTGGTCTTTATCAACCTGCCCGCCGAGGGCGACAGCGTCACCGCCGGTGAGAGCTTCGGCGATGTCGAGTCCGTCAAGGCGGTCTCCGACGTGATCTGTCCCGTCAGCGGCACGATCTGCGAGGTCAACGAAGCGCTCGCCGACGCACCCGAGACGCTGAATTCCGACCCCTACGGCGCATGGATCATCAAGGTCTCCCCCGTGACCGACACTGAGGCGCTGCTTGACGCCGCCGCTTACGAAGCGCATTGCGCGCAGGAGGGCTAACATGGGCTCTTACGTTCCCACCACGGCTGCGGAACGGGAAGAAATGCTCGCCGCCATCGGGGTCGACAGTCTGGAAGGGCTGTACAAGGCCGTCCCGCAGGAAATGCTCCTGCGGAGCGGCGGGCTGAACATCCCCGAGGGCCTGAGCGAGCTTGAGGTGCGCGAGGCCGTCACCGCCATGGCCGAAAAGAACAAGGTCTTCAAGACCGTTCTTCGCGGCGCAGGCGCCTACCGCCACTTCATCCCGTCGGTCGTCAGATCCGTCACCTCCCGCGAAGAGCTTGTCACCTGCTACACCCCCTATCAGGCGGAGATCAGCCAGGGCGTTTTGCAGGGCACTTTCGAATTCCAGACCATGATCTGCGAGCTGACCGGCATGGACGTCTCCAACGCCTCGCACTATGACGGCGCGACCGCCGCAGCCGAGACGATCCCCATGTGCAAGGACCGCAAGCGCACGAAGGCCTATGTCTCCGCCTGCGCCCATCCGCAGGTCATCGAGGTCATGAAGACCTACTGCTTTGCCTCGAATACCGAGCTTTTTGTCGTCCCCGCAAAGGACGGCAGAACTGATCTCGACGCGCTCAAGGAAGCGCTCGGCGATGACGCCGCGTGCTTCTACCTCCAGCAGCCGAACTACTTCGGCCAGATCGAAGACGCGAAGGCGGCCGGTGAGATCGTCCACGCCGCGGGCGCAAAGTTCGTCATGGGCGTGAACCCCATCGCCTGCGCCATTCTGCCCACGCCGCGCGCGATGGGCGCGGATGTCGCCGTCGGCGACGGTCAGCCCCTCGGCCTCGACACGGCGTTCGGCGGCCCGTTCCTCGGCTTCATGGCCACGACGTCCGCCATGACGAGAAAGCTCCCCGGCCGCATCGTCGGCCAGACGAAAGATGTGGACGGCGAGGTTGGCTACGTGCTGACGCTGTCCGCGCGCGAGCAGCACATCCGCCGCGAAAAGGCCAGCTCCAACATCTGCTCCAACCAGGCGTTATGTGCCTTCGCCGCGGGCGTTTACATGGCCGCGATGGGCGAAAAGGGCATGAAGCAGTGCGCGCGGCTCTGCACCTCGAAGGCGCACTATTTCGCTTCTGAGCTCCAAAAGATCGGCTGCACCTTGAAGTACAAGGGTGAATTCTTCCACGAGTTCGTCACCGAGGTCGAATGCCCCAACTGCCGCAGAAAGATCCTCGACGCGCTCGAAGCAGAGGGCATCCTCGGCGGCGCAGAGGTTGAGGGCGGCATTCTCTGGTGCGTGACCGAGCTCGTCTCCAAGTCGCAGCTCGACAAAGCTGTCGCCATCGTGAAGGAGGTGCTGTAAATGAAGCTCATTTTTGAACTTGGCGTCGAAGGCCGCGGCATGACCCTCATGCCGGAGTGTGACGTTCCCGAATATCAGCTTCCCGAAGAGCGCAGCGAGGCGCTGCACCTGCCCCACGTGAGTGAAAACGAGCTCACCCGCCACTACACCGCCCTCTGCAAGCGCATCCACGGCGTGAACGACGGCTTCTATCCCCTCGGCTCGTGCACGATGAAGTACAACCCCAAGATCGACGAGGACATGGCGGCGCTGCCGGGCTTCACCCAGCTCCACCCGCTCCAGCCCATCGAGACCGCGCAGGGCGCGCTCGAGGCGCTGCACACGTTAGGCTCTGAGCTTGGCGAGGTCTTCGGCATGGACGCTGTCACGTTCCAGCCCGCGGCGGGCGCGCACGGTGAGTTCACGGGCGTTCTGCTCATCAAGGCCTATCATACTGACCGCGGCGATTTTAACCGCACGAAGATCATCGTGCCCGACTCCGCCCACGGCACGAACCCCGCGACCGCCGCGATGTGCGGCTTCCAGGTCATCAACATCCCGTCCGGCGTGGACGGCTGCGTCGACCTCGACGCGCTGCGCGCCGCCGTCGGCCCCGACACCGCGGGATTGATGCTGACGAACCCGAACACCGTCGGTATTTTCGACAGGAACATCCTCGAGATCACGAAGATCATTCACGATGCGGGCGGCCTGTGCTATTACGACGGCGCGAACCTCAACGCCGTCATGGGCGTCGTCCGTCCCGGTGACATGGGCTTTGACTGCATCCACAGTAACCTGCATAAGACGTTCGCCACACCGCACGGCGGCGGCGGCCCCGGCGCAGGCGCGGTCGGCTGCAAGGAATTCCTCAAAAAGTACATGCCCGGCCCGCTGGTCGTCAAAAAGGACGGCAAGTACGGCTTTGCATACCCCGAAAAGTCCATCGGCCGCGTGAAGATGTTCTACGGCAACTTCGACGTCGTCGTGCGCGCGCTGACCTACGTGCTCACGCTCGGCAAGTCCGGCATCCGCGAGGCGGCGATGAACGCCGTGCTGAACGCGAACTACATGCGCGTCAGGCTCAAGGATACCTTCACCATGGCCTATGACGAGATCTGCATGCACGAGTTCGTCATGTCGCTCGTCGATCTCCACAAGGAGACGGGCGTCTCCGCGCTCGACCTTGCCAAGGGCATGCTCGACTTTGGCCTGCACCCGCCCACGATGTACTTCCCGCTCATCGTCCATGAGGCGCTCATGATCGAGCCCTGCGAGACTGAGAGCAAGGAGACCATGGACGAGGTCTGCGGCATCTACTGCAAGCTCTTTGAACTCGCGCACTCCGATCCCGAGACGCTCCACACCGCTCCCCACTCCACGCCCGTCCGCCGTCTCGACGAGGTCGGCGCGGCGCGCAACATGGTTTTACGTTATCAGTTTGCCTGACGAAGGCAGCGCATATCTTAACATCACGCAATGCCGCCGAAAAGTCGGCGGCATTGCTCTCAAAAAGGAACGAACTATTATGGCTCATTATGAACTCATCGTCATCGGCGCGGGCCCCGGCGGCTACGAAGCCGCGCTCCATGCGGCCAAGCTCGGCAAGAAGGTCGCCGTCGTCGAGAAGCGCGAAGCGGGCGGCACCTGCTTAAACCGCGGCTGCATCCCGACGAAAACGCTGCTGCACTCTTCTCAGATCTTCCACGACGCCAAGCACGGCGCACACGCCGGCATCCACACCGACGATATCCGCGCCGACATGACGGAGATTTTTGCCTACAAGCGCGAAATTTCGCAAAAGCTGTCCTCCGGCATTGAATCGCTTTTCAAGACCGCAAAGATCGACTTTCTGCGCGGCACGGCGCTCATCACCGCACCCGGCGCTGTCCGCGTGACGGACGCCGAGGGCGGTGCCAACGACTACACCTGCGACGATATCCTCATCGCCACCGGCTCCGTCCCGTCCCGCCCGCCGATTTCCGGACTTGAGTTCGCGATGACCTCCGACGAGCTGCTTGAGGGGTGCGACCACCTGTACCGCTCCATCGTCATCATCGGCGGCGGCGTCATCGGCATCGAGTTTGCGACGTTTTACGCAGACCTCGGCTGTGAAGTGACCGTCATCGAAGGCATGGACCGCCTGCTGCCCAACATGGACAAGGAGCTCGGCCAGAGCCTCGCGCTCATCCTCAAAAAGCAGGGCGTGAAGGTCTTCACGAACGCGATGGTCCAGAGCGTCGAGAGGACGGGTGAGGATATCGCCGTCAACTTCACCTGCAAGGAAAAGAGCGAGACCGTCTCCGGCGAGGCCGTGCTCTGCGCCATCGGCCGCCGCCCGTACTGCGACGGCCTGTTCGCGGATGGCATTTCTGTCGAGATGAACCGCCGCAGCATCGCCGTGAACGAGCGCTACGAGACGAGCATCCCCCACATCTACGCCATCGGCGACGTCTCGGCCAAAATTCAGCTCGCTCATGTGGCGACCGCGCAGGGCATCGCCTGCGTCGACCTGCTCTACGGAAGGGAAAATCACACATCCATGTCCGTCGTGCCGAGCTGCATCTACTGCCGTCCGGAGATCGCGGTCGTCGGCCTCATCGAGGCCGAGGCCAAGGAGGCGGGCATCCCCGTCAAGGTCGGCAAACACGTCATGTTCGACAACGCCAAGACGCTCATCGCCGACCCGGGCCGCTGCTTTATGAAGTTCGTCGCCCACGCCGAAACACGCGAGCTTCTCGGCGCGCAGCTCATGTGCGAGCATGCAAGCGATATGATCGGCGGCGTCTCGCAGGCGCTCGCCAACCACATGACGGTCGATCAATTCCTGCTGGCCATGCGTCCGCACCCCTCGTTTGAGGAGGCGATGACCGCCGCGCTCGAGGACCTTGCGCAGAAGCTCGGCTGAAAGGCCGCGGATGAAGCTATCGGTCGCCTTTAGACGGGCGATACCGCTTTTATGCAAAATTTGCGTTGCAGCATATGATGGAGTATGCTACCCTTAAAGTGAAAAATTGCTCTGACGGGGAACGCTTCTTTGAAAGCGGCGCACCGAAAGCGTGATAAGGGAGAGGAGAATCATCCATGAAAAAGCGATTGCCCATCATTTTGACGCTGCTTCTGGTTTGCATTGCCGTGTCTTATGCCTCCGCCGCGAATGTGGTGGCTTCGCCGCAAAACCTGTCAGTCGACGGCGTCGATGCAGACTGTGACAAATACAACATCGACGGCAGCAACTATTTCAAGCTGCGCGACCTTGCGCAGCTTCTGAGCAAGACGGACAGCCGCTTTTCCGTTTCGTTCGATGAGCAAAGCAATGCGGTCATGGTCGTTTCCGGGAAGGAATATACCCCTGTCGGCGGCGAGCTTGCGCGCGGGCGGGATCAGTCCAAAACAGCCGTTGTCAGCAAGCAGTCCGTTTTGATCGACGGAAAGGCTGCGGACGGTCTTTCTGTCTACAACATCGGGGGAAACAACTATTTTAAGCTGCGCGACCTCGGCGATGCGCTCGGCTTTACCGTCGATTATGACGCCGACAGCAATACTGCCATCGTTTTGAGCAAGGGTTCCACAGCGGTCTACCAAAACGCATTTGAAAAACTGCTTAAGGACGTGAACGAGAAGCGCCGCGCCGATATGGCAAGGGAAGAGTCGTTCGACGGCTTTGAAGCATATTTACAGCATCACCGCGGCGAGGTCGAGATCACGCAGGCAGAGATCGACAGTCTGAAAAATCTGAACAATCCCGGCAAGGCGGTTCTTACGCGCGCGGAAGCGCTTGAGGATGTGGATCTGTTCTTCCGCGCGCTGCATTACTCCTACGGCGCTTACTACTATTTCGGTGAGGAGACGTTCCAAAAGGCGGAAGATGCCATCCGTGCAGAGCTTGCGTCCTATCGGACGATCACTAAGGATCAATTGATCTCGCTGGTGTATCCACACCTACTTTTTATACGGGATGCGCACTTCCGCTTCGGCACAGAGCAGAATGAGCCGGCATTTGAAGACGGCGTTCAGTATCTTTACTATTACTGTAACCGCAGCTTTGGCAAGGATGAAAATGGGTATTATCTGCTGGGTCAGGGCGAGAAGTGGTACTATACCTCCTGCGGCAACGCGAATGTCGAAATGAAGCCGTATCTTGACGGCAGCGGCCGAGTGTGCTATTCCCTGCGTCAGTTCTGTCCCGCGACGGCTGTGCATACGGCAGACAGTATCACCCTGACCAAGGGCGCTGAGACCAAAACGGTTTCGGTCACATGGTCGCTGAGCCAGTCCTATCTGGAAGACGGTTCGCAGGTCCCGGATTATCATTATCTGAAATCAAACGGTATTGCCTTGATAACGATTCGCAGGTTTGACTGGAATTATGAGGAGACAATGGACGAGTTCGTCCGCACCGGTTCTGACCTTAAAAACGCGAAGCTCATCATCATTGATGCCCGCTCCAACAGCGGCGGCGATGAAGACTTTATCAAAAACTGGCTGAAAAGCTACACGGGAGAAGAACCCGAACAGAAAACGATTATCTCCAACTGGGGCACTGCTATGTTCGATAGGATCCAAGCCTACGCGGACCTGGGTGAAGAATTTGCCGCCTTCCGGACAGGCGATAAGGACTATGAGCTGTTTCAGGGAAAGCTGCTGGAAAACAGCACTCCGATTCTTCTTCTGACAGACAGCATGTCCGGCTCCGCCGGCGAGAGCATCGTGACCTATTGCAGGACACTTGACAACTGCCTTGTGATCGGCGGCCCGACGAGAGGCGCGCAGCTGGTCGGAAATGTGCGAGGCTGGACGCTTCCAAACTCCGGCATCGGCTTCCAGTTCGGTCAGTCGTTCCACTTCATCTACAATATGGAGAATGTAGACGGCAAAGGCTATGAGCCGGACCTCTGGTGCGATCCGAAGACCTCGTTGCAGGCGGTTTTGAGCATGGTGGAGCGCTATGACCTCGGCTCCGCCGAGGGCGTGGTCGCCCTGCGCGCGCAGCTGCCGAATATTCTGACCAAGTAGGCAGGCACTTCCCATTAAATGTCCCACAACGTAGGATGAGTAGAAAGAGAAGCATTCTACTGAACCTGTCTTATGGCCATATACCGCCGTCATCTGAACGAAAAACCGCTCCCGAGATCATCTTGATCTTGGGAGCGTTACTTTCTCTATTATGATTGCTTTTTGTGCCCAAAAACAGCCTTTTGCCGGAATGTGTTAGAAAAGTGTTAGAAAGCGTTATTTTGCGCTTTCTAATTACTGCCAAAAGGTTAGAAAAAAGTCCTGAAACCGACCGGTTTCAGGACTTTTCTGGTTGCGGAGGCAGGACTCGAACCTACGGCCTCCGGGTTATGAGTTCCAAACAAAGTGTTTGCTATCGTAGTGCAACGTCCCGCAAAGTATTGATATTACTCACTTTTTCAAAATCATCGTTTTATATCGTCGAGTAAAATAGCAGGACTTTTCGTAACGGAGTTGAATTTTTGTTGAACTCCGCTTCGCTCCCCAAAATATAAAAATAAGGACCGGAGCGTACCCCAGTCCTCTAAAAATAGCGCCGTGTGAGCTATTTTTGTTCTACAGGTGTATTATATGCACCAGATGTCAAAAAGTCAACAATTTTTTTGACAAAAATGTACGATGATGCAAGGATAGCGTTATTCGTATAGTAATCCTTATGCTTCGTCAAGCGGGAATTAAACAGTTCTGCCAATTCTTGATACGTCTTTTCTTTTGTTTTTGGACTCGTTACAATTTTATCAAACACATAGAGCAATGCAACAAAATCGTGTATAACAGGATTGGTCATTTTTTTATCTCGCATTCCAGCAGAAATTTGAGGAACTGTGGATACAAAGCGAACCACTTTCTTATTAGGCTCTATAGTTTTGTGCCCTGGCATCATATTGTTAATTAGGCAATTATTATGTGCGGCTGCATTTCGTAATGACTTAACAGGGAAGAGCAATCCAACCATATTATCTTTGAAGTGCATATGTTTCGCATAGAACCATTCGTATAGTAGCACGAAATGTCCAAAGGACATCACTTCAACCACATTCCAAATCGCAAACTTATCCCGGTAGCCACTTATCATTTCCGCGCAATAGGAACTCTCACCCTTTTCAATAATCTCATCTCTTATATTTGAATGCGCGTCAAAAAATTCTCTTACGATCTCATAGCCGTCTTCACTACCATCTAAGAGAAAATCTTGAAGCAATTTCACCTTTAGGAAATGTTCAATATCCAATGACATTTTGATTATAATCTTACGCAAGTGCATATCTATTGTAGATAGATCTACCAAGTACGCAAAGTCAAGATCCTGATACCGTCCATTGGCATCCTTGTAGTAATTTTTGCAGTATGCTTTTAATTTGAAATAATAGTTATTATCCCAAAGGAACCGTCTTGCATCTGCCTCCGACATTATTTCAAATTTAATGCCTTTTTCCTTCATATTGTCAACCTGTTGCGGAATTGATAGCTTCGGAGGAAGATCCTTTTTGAAACCTTTATCGTTAACAATCTCTGCATTCCAAGCCTTTTCCATTTCTACTACCTCACTTATTTACATGGTAGACATCTTTACAAGAAATGTCAATAAATTGATGTAGAAAGTTGAAAGTCAACCATAAATCATAAAATTTCTTGTAAAATGCAACGGCAAACCAAAAAGCCATATTATCTCAACTATCGTTTTTAACTTCCGATAGAATATTTCAATTCTAAATCAAAGAAAAGCACGTCTTGATTTCAAATCGAATTGAGTTTCACTGCCCGGATTTCAAATCGGCGCAGTGGCCGCCTGATCTGGACAGTCGCAAGGGTCTCATTTCAGATGAGACCCTCAATGCACCGAAAGGCTCGGATTTCAAATCCGACCTTTAAGACATCCCCACAATATATGCAGCAAGAGCGGAGGAATCGCCCTCCGCTCTTCTATTATCCCTCTCCTTGCCCCTCAGACGCCGCAGGAGCGCTTTCGTCGCGCTCTATGGCTTCGTCTATGGCTCGGTTGATAAAGCCGTTTACGCTCTCGTTGTGGGCTTCTGCGTGTGTCTTGATGATATCTTTCTTACCCTTTGGAAAACGAACAAGCACCTTATCATAAGCTTTATCTTCGTAACGCTTAATGCTCTCGTAGCTATTTTTTCCGCCCAATAGCAACACCTCCTTGTTAGCTTATTATACATTTCACCACGATAGATATCTATATGCAAATAGCACAAGCGTATACCGATATCTTTATGCGATTCGCCGTCTTGCATATAGATAGCTATATGCTATAATACAACCATGCAAGACAGTAAACCTGATTCGAGCAAAAGAAAAGCCCTCTGCATCACCGCCGACCAAAGCCAGATGCAGAGAGCAACCAACCACCACAGGGAGGCCGGTACTATAATTATATGGCCTCTCCACCAGAAAATCAAGGAGGAAATGACAATGAGCAAAAACAGTGCAATTATGAAATTCGGTGAGATGCTGACCCATGCGGCAAACTTTTCCGCCGTGGGAGCGGCCGGGCCGTCCTTTGCGTGGGCCTCCCCTAACGACATTGTGATACTGGGCAAAACCCCGGATGATATTAACGGGCGTGTGTGCCTTGTGAGCCTTCCTGACGATGAAAAGAGGCGTTTTGTGCGTCTGTATCGGCACGGGAACACGATAAAGACCTATTACATGGACGATTACGATTGTAGCGGGGAGTATCCGGCTAACGGCGTGGAAGTTCATGGGGAAGTGCTGGCAATCGTCCACCAGTACGGAGTGGAGCCAGAGGCCCCCAAAGCATCCACGGCGTGGGAAAAGCGTGTGAAAAAGGCATTGAAGGGCCGTTTTATCTCATTCAAGGATCAGGAGCAAATTTTGAAACGGCACACCAACGCCGGACGCTGGACAACCCTAAACGTGTCCTATTGTCTGGGCGCAGAGGCCGGGAGAAAGGAGGCCATGAGCGATGACAAAGGCAGAGCGTGAAATGATGGAACGCATCCACGCCCACGGTAGAATCCTATCACTCGACGAGGAGCAAGCAGGACTTATCCTCGCGAGGATTAAGGAAATGTTAGCGGAGCAGGAAGCGGAGGCGAAAAAGCCTTAATTTCTGCCCTTCGTGCGCTAAAAATGTGCGCCAAAGTGTACAGTAGCCCGCAAAGTCCGCCGAAGGGCAGCAAAGAATACAGTGTGTGAGTACAGCGAAAGCTGTTTCACCTGTCCTTTATCGGACTGCAAACAGACTGTTGTCAAATGCTTAACGGTCAACCGTTTGCCGATAGATCCTCTCATGTAACGCAGAAAGCCCACAGGAACACTCCTGTGGGCTTTTGCTTTGCCGGTGCTTATTGTATTCTCGCAGTGTTACCGTGCGTCTTACAAGCCAGCAGGGCGGCTTCAAAACAAGAAGGTGTTGCAGCCCCCCTTTACTCCGCCGTCTGCAGCTCCACAAGCTGGTGAATCACTCGTTCCAGTCGCTCGAGCACGACATCATAGCCGAAGATAAACATTTGCAGTCTCCTTTCCCGTTAGTACAGCAGCACGGGCTTACCGGCTGCGCGCGTCATGTTGTTGATGTTGGGAACGACCACGCGGGCAAGCGTCTTACCATCCACAACGAGGTTCACATTGATGGGCTCGCGGCTGCCCTGTGCCAGCGCCTCCATGACGGCCTGCTTGATGGTCGAAAGCGGCGCTTCGACGTTCGTTCCGCTCTTCTGGTCGCCCAGTACAGCAAGAAATTCTTTGTTCGGGGGGATGACCGCGCCATGTGCGAGCTGCGGAATATCGTTGTACACAGGCGCATTGCCATCTAAGCTCTGCGCCGCCACCCGACGGCTGCGCGTTGGGGCCTTTGTTGATACGCGCGTACCGGTAAAGCCGGACGTTGCCTTTCTGACTTTGGAATCGTCCACACTGTCGACGAAGAATTTCAGCGCAAGGCCGATCGCCGCCGAGATAATGAACGCCGTACCGGCGCTGACGATTCCCAGCGCTGCAAGGCCAACGCCAAGAACACCGGCCAGCAGTCCAAGAAGTACGCTGCGCCCGATGCTGACAAGCCGCTGCGTGCCCTTCTTCGGGTCTTTGCGGACGCTGTAAATGCTCAGTCCGAGAATCAGGCCTAATCCCATGCCGACGACTGTACCGACGCCCGGCGTCACGATAGAACCGATGACTGCACCAAGCAGCGCGCACAGCACGACGATCAACTCGGAAAGAAGCTGCGATTTGCCGCCGTGTTCCTCGTCCCCCTCTGCAAAGCCGGTGAGATAGAGGCCGAGGATTGCACCCAGGCTGAGACCGGCCACGCCGCCGGTGATGCCAAGAAACACGCTGCCAAGCAGCGCACCGAGCAAAGCCGTGATGACCACGATCCACGCATCCTCTGCGTCCATCTCGGTTTTCCATGTTTCGGGGTCAAGGCCCACAAGGTACAGCCCCAGCAGCACACCGAGGGATAAGCCGATGACGCCGCCTGTGATGCCGCCGAACGCCGCGCCGAGCGTTGCACCGAGCAGCACCGTTAAAACGGTCAGCCATGTTGCCTTGCTCTTGGGGATAACTTTCTTGTCAAAGCTCCATTTTAGGTCATCCACGACGATCTCAAGCCCTGCGCGGATGGTCTTAAAGATATCATTGATCTTCTGGAACACCATGTCGAGCTTTTCCATCATGTGTCCTTCGTCAAAATCAAAGTCCGGCGCAATGGTGGATGCTCCGCCGCCACCGCCAACGGACGTTGTCGTGCTGAGTTTGTTGATCTCATCGAACGCCGCGAGCGCGTCTGTCGCTTCCTTTGCCGCCTTGCCGGTCGCGTCAATGGCGGCGGCCTCTTTGTAGAGGTTTTTGCCCGATGCCTCCATGCGCTTCTTTGACTTACCGCTCAGAATCGAAATGATCGTCACGATCTCCGACACAATGGCCGCAAGCAGATTCATTAGCCACGTCAGCGCCGGAATGAGTACGTCCATCAAAGGCGCGGCCAGCGTCAGCAGCGCACCTTTGAGGCGGGCAAAAGCGTCGGATGCCTCTGTGCTGGTCGCAATAGCCGCCTTGATCTGCTTGCGTAGCGCCATGAGCGCCGCCGTGATGACTGAGAATACAAGCATAGAGCGCGCTAAACTCTTGACCTGACCTCTGAAACGTGCGGCATACTGGCCCGCTTTGGCAAGCGCGGAATTCTCCGCCTCGCGCTCCCTGCGTTCCTGCTCCGTATTAGCGATCAACTCACCGGCAGCGACTTTTGCTTTGTCGAGCTTTACCGTCATGCTGTCGATGTTGGCGGTCGTCTCTTCGTAAGCAGCCGAAAGCGTTTTGACCTCCTTCGTCTGCGTGTGCAAAAGCTCCTCCTGCTGTTTGAGTTCCGCCTCCGCAGCAGCACGGCGGTCTAACACTTGTGCCTGATACTCGCTCTGTGTAAAGCCCTGCTTTTGGATCCACTCGCGATCATTCAGCCGTTCGACTTCCTTTCGCAGCATCTTCACGCGTTCCTCCGTAGCTTTCGCTGCCTGAGATGCGGCGTCAAGCTGCTTTTCAAGGTTCATCTTATTGCCCGTTTCCTTTTCAAGCTTGCTGTTCAGTTCGGATATCTCGTCACGCAGCTTGCTCAGTTTCTTTTGTGCTTTGGTCGAATCCAAATCACAAGAGAAGATCACACTGCCGTCAGCATTTGCCATTCACAGGCTCCTTTCCCGCTCCCAGCCACTTAGAAATAGTCGTTTCTTCTTCCTGACTGAGTTTGTGTTTCATATTCACGATATTGCTGTTCCTGCGGTACCACTCGCGTTCATCCTTTTCAAGCGTCTTGCCGCGCGCCTTTTTGTCGCGGATGCGCACGACCTGCGCAAAGGTGCAGTCCCCGAGATCGTTATACGCACCGAGGAACGTCCACCAATGGACGCCCCCGGTGTTGGTCTCCGCATCATAAGGGATTCCGCGGATATCTTGTCCGAATACTCGGTTGATGGGAGGGAGAATCAAAGGATAATCCTGCTCCCAATCGACCAACTTCGGCGATTTCTTCTTATCCTGCTCTTTGCCGCCGTTCTGGAACCATGTAAAACGGTCTACAGCTTCCTGCAAATGCTGCGGCGGGATATCCTCAGGCGAGACATAGAACATCTGCAAGATGCCCTCTGCGCGGTCAGTGCCGCTCAAATCAGGATCACTCAGCATTACGAAGATATCGAGAATTACGCGAAAATCTGTGCGTATCTCATAACTCACTCCGCCGATCTCGACGGAGGCAGGCAAGCCCCAATTCATCGGCGATACTTTGCCGTGTACTTCTGAATGCGCGGATTCGTGGCTTTCTGCTCACGAGCAAAGGCGCTGTCTGTCTCATCCATCAGCGCAAGCAAGAAATTTACCCATACGTTCAGGCCGTCTGCCAGCGCATAAAGGTTCATGCTGCCAAAGATGCTGTCACACACCGGCTCTTCAAAAAGACCGTCAATGATCTCGCGCATCTCCTTGTCGCGGCGGTCGGCAATGTTGAAAATCTCAACGCGGTCACCGCACTTCTGCACCTCATCTGCGTATTTCTCCTGTTTCTTGTCCAGCGTATCAAATGCGTTGTAAAGACGCTGGATAAACGTGCCGTCAGTCGGGTTGAATCGAATGATCACATCACCCTTAATGCCGTGCACGGTGTATTTCTGCACACCGTTCGCAAAACTAAGTTCCATATTTATCTCTCCTTAAATTTGTTTTCAGGAAGCTTTGTATCAGAATGTTGATCTCTGCCGCTTATCGAAAATCAGAAGTTCTCCACGGCCTCGCCCGCGAGATCGTCCCATTTTTCGCTCATGCTGACAATTACACCGGGCGATTTGCGCCGGTAGCCGTCCCCGTCGCCGCAACTGTCAGAAATTGCCGAAATGCTGTCCCATGCCCGCATGACTGCGCCCTCCCCGCTCTGGCAGTCAAGAGCGATAGCGTTAAGGGCTGCGGCCTCTCGGCGGCTGTCCGTAGTCTTTGCGGCTTCGGCTGCGTAGTGACCAACTAACTTTAACATGGTGTGGTTGCTGTCGAATCTCTCCATGAACGCGGAGTAATCAGCCGGGGAAAGAACGCCGGTTTTCATCAGCTCAAGGGCGTTATTGTCGATTGCGTCAGGGTTTGCAATATTGGCGGCGCGCACTGCCTGTTCCAGCTCGGCGCGGATCGTGCGGCGCGTGGCCTTGAAGTTGTCCCAAACGCGGCCGCTCACCTCGTCAAAGGTGGCTTCTGCGTCATGCAGCTTTAGCGCTGCGCGGGTTGTTCTAATCTGCTTTTCCTCGGCGCTGTCTCCGGGCTTCCATGCGTTAGCGTCACGGCTGGCCTGCTGCGCCTCTTGGAGTGCGCGGAAAGCGGTGTTGTATTCGCTGCGGGCTTCTTTGAAAGCTGTATCGAGCTTTCGGGCGTAAATGTTAAACTGGCTCATGGTGTGTTCTCCTTTCCTTACAGTTGACCGCGCAGCATAGCATTGAAAAGAGCGCTGCTGGCCTTACTGTCCTTTGCTTTTTCCGTCAGCTCTGCCGCGTACTTCTCAATGGTCGCGCCCAGATCGGACGCGGCAATACGATTTGCGGAAAGATCACGGCGGGCAAGTGCGGCGGCTTCTTCGTCGATATTGTGCTTGTCTACGCTGTCAAGGCTCACGCTGCTGCGGATTGCTTTATAGTTTTCGCTCTGTGCCTTGCGCGCCTGTTCCTCTCGCCGTGCCTGGTATTCGACTTTTAGGCGGCTTCTGGCGGCTCTGTATTCAGGGCTGCTACGCTCCAACTCGGCACGGGTGCAAGCGTCCAAATACGCCTCGTCGCTGTCATAGTCGCCGCGCTTTACAAGGTCAAGGGCGCTACTCAAATCAAAGCCGAAAGCGGCCTTTGCCTTTGCTTCTACGCTCTCGCGGGTTTCAATGTTGGCCTTAAAATCCATAATAAATTTCCTTTCTTTTTTTATGCGCTGTTGCGCTGTTTTTCTTAAAGGTCGATAATGATAACACATTCGCAGTCTGATAAATAATCTCGTGCTGCCTGTTCCGTTTGGAACACCTTTGCAGGGCTTTGTGGCGCTCTGCAAGCCGCCCACGCGCCATTTTCAAGCAAGGACATAATTGCTACGCCCGTTTGCTTCTGCGCTGCAATCGCCTGTAAAGAGGCAATGCGGGCTTTAATTCCGCTATTCAAGGGCTTTACCTCCGATCTCGTCACTCTTCAATTCCGGCAGGGTCAACCGCCCTTTTTCTACCGCTTCGTCAATAAGCTGATAAAGGCTCAGGCTCAGCGGGCCTACTCCCTCGATTGGGTGCGGAAAAAGAACAATGCGCGTGCCGTCGGGGGTATATGCGCCGTGTTCCAGCAAGTAGGAAAATGGATCCTCCGACGTGTGGAATTCGCCGCCGCCCTCGACGATAAAAGTGGTTTCATCGGCTGACAGCGATTTGAGATATTCCCGCAGCGCCGCAAGGCGCGTTTTAATGGTTGCCATCGGTTTCTTCCCTCCATTTCTCCAACTCGTCAATCTTCTTCACTATATCGAATGTCTCAATCAGCTTTAGGCCGTATTCGATCAGACTTCTGGACGCCGCGATTCGATTTGCATCTGTAACGTCCTTGCGCGTTACGATCTCCCTCAGGCAGGAAAGGGCAGGATTTAGGCTTTGCTTTGCCGCTGTCGCCGCATCCTCGATCAAATCAGCTACCGCCTTTTGATATTCCTCTTGAAACTCAGAATCAGCAAGATATCTTTTTAGCGTCGTTAATCCAATGCCCGCCGCCCGTGCAGCCTTTTCCTTTGTTGGCTGCGTGAGCAAAGCGGCAAGCGCCTGTGTCTGTTTATGTGTCAAATAATCACCTCTTTTTAGGCCGTTTTTCACCAATGCGGCCCATATTTACCCGTAGTACTCCATCAGCGGTTTGCGGATACGCGGGTGCCGCAGGGCTCGTATTGCTTCCCGCCGCGCCCTTGCATCAGGCTTTTGACCGAGCCAAAACTCACTGATGATCGCGTCGCGCTGTGCATCCGGCAGTTGTGCAAGCGCCGCTTGCACGGCCTGTTGAAAATCCCGTTGTTCGACGTCCTCAAAGGCCTCTTCTGCTGCTTCATCTGAGGTTGTGTCACCAAGCGTCAGGTCGCTGTCCTCGTCGCCTATCGGCTCGTCCATCGACCGGCAAACAGTGTTGATGGGGTCACATCGCGTCCGCTGTGTTCGCTGCCCGCAGGCTTTTGTGAACTCCGCCTTGAGCTTAATGCCGTACAGCGTGAGAAATTCACCCTTGTTCACATCCCATGTCGGCAACGTGTCCATGAGGGAGATAAAGGCCACTTGCAGAAGGTCGCTTTCCTCGACACCTGCGCGGCCTTCCATTGCCCGCGTCCACCTCAAGGCCTGCTGCCACGCGAAGCGTTCAACCGCCGCCCAAAGGCTCAGAATGCCCGCATCGCCCGCCTGCACCGCTGCTGCAATTTCGCTTGTTCGCTCACCTTTCGACTCTTGCATATCGTTACCTCCCATGATAAAATGAAACTGATAAGATAACATTCATCATGGGTGGTCTCCTGAGCTTTCAGGAGGCCGCTTTTTATAGCAGTAGTTCTCTTGCAATCTCCTTGCGGCGCTGGGCATTCTGGATGCGGCGGCTCTCACCGTCTACCAACAGCGAGACGGGACACATCTCCGTCACGCGGTCGAAGATGCGTTTATACTGCATTGTTTCCGGTGCATCCATCTCCTGCGGCGTCAAATTCGTGGTCACGATTGTTGGCAGATTCGAGCGGCACCGCGCGTCGATGACTGCAAAAATCTGCTCCGCCGCATACCCGGTATCTCGTTCAACGCCGAGATCGTCAATGACGAGCAGTTTGTATGTACTCAGTCGGTCAAGCAAGCCCTGACGGTCTTTGCTGTTTTGCAGCAGATTCAAGAGGCGCGGAAAGCTCGTTACCGCCGTTGGTACGCGTTTTTTCAGCAATTCATTTGCGATGCAGCAGGCAAAAAAGCTCTTGCCCGTGCCGACAGGGCCGCGAAACAGGATGCCGATATTTTCTGTCGATACCTTGTCCCACTGATCGACATACTTCCTGCAAATTTTAGAGATTTTCGGATTTGCGCCGTCGTCATCGGCAAGGGTGACTTTTCGATATGAGGGATCGACAATAGAATCCTCGATGCGGCGGCGCTCCATCATCGTTTCAAAGGCGGCAGTATCGTTCGCATCGTCCGCGCTGGCCTTCTCCGATTCCGTGCAGTCACAGGCGATTCCGACCAGCCTGTCCCCCAAGTTTGGGAAGTGGATCTTCTTCTGCTTCGGCTTCCTGCAAACACCGCAGTAAAGAACGCCGTCCTTCGTATAGTCGCCCGGCTTCTCAGCGGAATGTTCCAGCGACTTCTGAACAAGGTTATCAAGCATTGAAAAAGTCCTCCGTTCCGTAGTCCGCAGTGGTCTTCACCTTCCTACGGCTATCATTGCGATTCCACTGTTCCCACTTCTCCGCATTTCTGCAAGCCGCTTTCCAGTCTTTCATGGGGGTCTTGCCGACCAGCCAGCCTTTCGACTCGTAAAAGTCGATGAACCCCTGCGGGTCTACCGGCGACTGGCGTTCAAGCACATAGGTTTGAACCTCTGCTAACGTGGGCGGGGTGAAGCGCTTCGCGCGTGGCGGCGTAGCCGCCTTATCCCCTTTGTTGAGTTTAGTTAGGTTAAGTTCGGTTAAGTTACGTTCAGGTTCCAAGATGGTTCCATCATGGTTCCAAGTTGTTTCCTGACTGTTTCCAAGCATTAACCGGCCAGCATGATCGGTCGTCAGCATTGATTTTTCTTCGGCGTAAATCGTTGGATGATAACGATCGTTTTTGAGCGTGTTATTTATATTCCAGTCCGTGATAACCACGACACCGCTCTCAAACGGGATAATGTATCCTTTCGCCGCAAGGAGCCTTAGATCATCATCGTTGCAGCCTGCGATGCGAGCAATCTTTCGCGGGGAGCTCACAAAGCCGTCATCATCGCCGTGCATCCCCAAGTGAAAATACAGTGCTTGCGCGCTTGCAGACATATCCAAAAACCTGTCTGTGTCTGTAACTTGCAATGAAAACATTCGTTTCTGCGCCATTACCAGCCCACCATTCTTTCCTGGCCGGTCATCTTCAAGAGCACGTCTTCCGCCGCGTGTGAGATTGCCGCGATCTCCCTTGATCTTCTTGACATCGAGCTGATGAAGCGCTGAATGTCAAGCGTGCTCGTCGGCAAAAAATACCCGCTCTTGCAGTCGGACAGAATCAGTTTTCCGGCTTTGCGCTCTGTTTGGATGCGACGGCGGATCGTCCGTTCGTCCTCGCCGGTAAGTTGGACGAGTTCTGTGAGCGTCACACCGTTTTCACTTCCCTCGTGGAGCAGATCGGACACCAAATACTGTCTCACGCCTGCACCTCCTTGATTTGTCGGCTCTCAGCCTCGAGATATTCCCGCAGCGCATCGACGTTTACGAGGAAACGATTGCCGGAGTAGACGCCCGGACAAACTCCCTGCGCCACAAGACGACGAACAAACGCTTCTGGAATTTCAAGGTAATGCGCAACCTGTCGGATTGTCTGGAACAGAAAAAACACCTCCCGCTTTATTGCTGCTTTGCTACCTGCAAAAATTTCAAAATCGAGGTATCTCAGGGTTAATGTGCGAATCTTGGTTTTTTTGAAGGTATCTTGACGCAGCGTCTTTTTTATGGTACTATCGTAACATAAATGTTACAGAACAAGAACAACATAGTTCCTCGTATTTCTGTTCTATTTTGGAGTTTTGAGAGGTGTTTATATGGGAAAGGTAACCGACAACTGCAATTCCATGTTCTTGATGGGTCAGCGGCTAAAAGAATGCAGGGATATTCGTGGACTTTCTCAAGATCAATTAGCCGAAGCGGTGGAAAGGTTATCAGATAATCGCGGAAAAACCAGAAGCGCAAAGCATATTTCGTATTTGGAAAACGGAGTTCGTGCAATGTCTGTTGAATATGCCAATCTTCTTGCACAAGCACTCAATATTCGCCCAGAGTATTTGCTACTTAAGGATGACTTCAAGACTGAAAGCGAAAGAATCCACGCGCTTACTTTTGGTGAGCATGAGGTTTATGATTTGATAATAGAAGTTATGAAATTGCATGGATATGAAATTGTTGCAGAGACTTTCGATTATGAACCGCCAGAGATTGATGAAAAAGGGAACGAATATCAAAGAGTGCACTATGGGATTAAATCACAAGAAAATGCTGCCTGTACCTATATTGGGCATGACGAAATAAATAGGCTACTTAAAGAAGTTGACGACTTTATTGAATTCAAATGTTTAACTTCTGTGTATCTTATTACAGATAGATTTGGAAGAAAAAACCGGATAGCGCAAAATTGGAGGGAGGGTGAACATAATGGCTAACATTCAAGAACGCCGGGACAAGTCCGGCAAGCTGATCTCCTACTCTATCCGTGTTCACCGCGGTCGTGGTGCTGACGGAAAGCAGCTCAAGCCGTGGACAGCGACCTTTGAAGTCTCGCCCACATGGACGGAGAAAAGCGCAAGAAAAAAGGCCGAGGCTTTCGCCGCGACCTTTGAAAAGGAATGCCGGGAGGGTGTGACCTCCGACAGCCGTTTGAAATTTGAGGAATACTGCAAATATGTGATTGATCTGAAAGAGCAGCGAGGAATAAAGCATTCAACCATCGTTCGTTATAAGGAGCTGGCAGTGCGCATCTATCCCGCAATCGGGCATATCAAGTTAAAAGACCTCCGTGCCGATCACCTGAACAGCTTTTACACCGATCTCGCCAAGCCTGGACAGAACAAGCGCACCGGCGAAGGGTTGTCGCCAAAGACCATATTAGAGCACCACCGTTTGATTTCGACTGTATTGGATCAAGCCGAAAAAGAGGGGCTTGTCCCATTCAACGTGGCAGCTAAAGCCACATTACCGAAGGTCAGCAAAAAAGAAGTCAACTACTTTCAGCCGGAACAAGTTGCAGCTATCCGTGATGCACTGGACGCAGAACCGCTAAAATGGAAAACGCTCACACATTTACTGCTCATCACAGGAGCGCGGCGCGGCGAGGTGCTGGGGCTGAAATGGAATGCTGTTGACTTTACAGGAAACCGCATTCATATCTGCAACAACATCCTTTACTCGCCGGATATAGGCGTATATGAGGATACGCCAAAAACCGCGACTTCGGATCGTTGGGTTTCTCTGCCAACAGAAACGATGTAGCTCCTTCGGCAATACCGGGCATGACAGAACGCGGAGCGGCTGTGGCTGGGTGAGTATTACCGAGAACAGGGCTTTTTGTTTGCTCAAGATGACGGAAAGCCAATGCACCCGGACAGCATAACAGACTGGTTGTCCAAGTTCAGCAGGCGGCACGATCTCCCGCATATCAATCCTCATGCTTTCCGGCACACAATGGCCTCTATGCTTTACTTTAGCGGCGTGGACAGTGTATCTATTTCCAAGCGGTTAGGTCATGCGCAAGTCAGCACAACGGCGAACATCTATGCACATGTGATGGAGAGCGCCGATCGGAAAAACGCTGACATTTTAGCTGACGTGTTTTTGAAAAAGGCTTGAATTTTCAAAGTGAGTTGAACTAAAGTTGAATTATTTCTTCTCGTCACAGATAGAATATCTTGTCAAAGTTGCAAAAACATCCGTTTTCGTAAAGAAAACGGCTGTTTTTCTGGTTGCGGAGGCAGGACTCGAACCTACGGCCTCCGGGTTATGAGGCAGTCTCAAGCACAAATCGGAGTCATTTCGGCTCCGATTTGTGCTTTTTACCACCGTTCGCTCGGCGGATCTTCCATTGTTTCCGTCCAGATCTGCCCATTACAATTTAAACTATACCCAAGAAAATGGACACGAGATTTTGACCCACGGCCCCGTTCGGCGGACACGC
>OGKD01000157.1_pt1 | contig 64372 bp, 58 predicted proteins | sample 1572371 | NCBI WGS metagenome assembly OGKD01 (sample SAMEA2582096, study PRJEB24529) | metagenome | biome: Human gut stool | place: China | collected 2011 | reverse complement strand
CAATAGATAGAAAAAGACTGCTTTGATTCCTATGTGTTTAGCATACCAGAGTGGTGAAGAAACAAAATTATTCTTACCAGATGAGTATTATCAAAAATTAGATGATAATATAGCAAGGGCTATCGAAGCAAGAGATGCAGAGGTTTCCAGGATTAAAGGGCTTAGTAAAACTCAGCAAAGTAATGTTGCTACTGTTGTAGCTGGTGTGGACATTCGAACAGGAGAAGTGTATGTAGGGGTAAAAAATACTAGAGTTTACAAAGGTAATGCTACATGTGCAGAGGATATTGTATTTAGAGGTTTAGGTGGAAACACAAATGCTAATATCATTATGACTCCTGCTATTAGACCAGGAAAAAATGAGGTTATACCAGTTTGTACTAGATGTCAAACAAAGTATCCTAGAAATCAATTTGTGAAAGGAACAACATTTCAATGAGTGAAAAATATAAGGAATACTGTATGAAGTTCAGTAATGAAGAAATAAGAGCGTATATGGTAGATTATTTGATTAGTAATTCGATGAATAATAAATTGATTAAATATTTGTCAGAAGATGGCGATGAAATTCAATTTAATACATCGGAAAAAATAGGAACTATAGTATTTGATGGAGATGACGAAAATTTATTTATTAATTTTTATGGCATTCATACATCAATTTTTGTGGATGATACAGAAATAATGTTTATTGATGAAAATTCCAAAGGAACATATACTTCTAGTGATGTTTATAATAATGTTGTATATGAAGGTAATTTGCGAGATATGAGCCATGAAGAAATGTTAAAGATGTTTTCTGATATTATTTTATGTTTTTATGATGCAGAAGATATATCAATATTTCAATTGGATGTTCCAGAGAATGCATATAAAAAATATAACTATTATGAACCTCATAGATTTATTATTGAGGTGAAAAACAGCAATGAAATACAGAAAGAAAGTATATATGAGAATATAACTATCAAACATTGACTAATACAGAAGTAGAAGAGGGGATAATAGAGAACTATCCAATGACTGTCGAAAACTAATCTCAAAAGGCGGTATTTCAGATATAAAACTGGTCAAAAAAGCGGTAATGTTAAAGAATGGTACAGAGTACCGAATGCAATAACAAAGACTGCGGATGGGAAATTAGTGTGGTTAGAAAATGGAACAGATACTGCGGGATTAAATCACATTATTACTGAGCATGCTGACGATTTTCTAAATAAAGGAATAACGCAAGAGCAAATTCCTGATTATGTAATGAATGCACTAGAAAATGGAAAAATCGTTGGATATCAGGGAAGAGGTACTGGAAGACCTATATATGAATTTACATATAACGGAGAAATTCATAAAGTTGCTATTACAGTAGGTAATAATGGATTTATAGTTGGTGCTAATCCAAAGTAGAGAGGAACGTGTATGAAAGTAATAAAAATCAAATTTGAATATGGATGCTTCCCTGTGTGGATTTATGGTGAAAATAATGAATGGATAGAGAATGATTTGCCACCATATTTAATAGGAGATAGTGATATAGACCCTAAATTTTTAAATATTCAAAAAATATATGATAGTTTGTATTTGGATGATGGAAAAGAATTCAAATATATTGGATTTAAAGAGGCTGAAAAGAGAGAAAATTTTTTCGGAGAATTGCTTTTGGTAATCAATCTTCTAAAGAATAAACTGAATGATGAGTATATCATTGAGGATAATATGGATTTTTTAAAGAAAACTATTAATTAAATTTATTATGCGTGTTAGGAAAGTAGATTCAGATGCCATCAAACTGTATGAGGTAAAGGTCAAATTCTTCGCTCCACGCCAAATACAGCGCCGCTTACTTGCGGCGCTTGTAACACTCAGCCGGAAGGTCTTTTGACCACGGGGTATTATTACCCGCGGTTTTACATGGGGCTGCCGGAGGGGGAGAAAAAGGAGCTCGGGGAGGTTCTCTCCTGCGGGATCTGCTTTGACGGGCGCTATTATGCGGTCAGTGGGAGATGCACCGTTGATAGAAAGAATTTCATCTGCTATGATGTGGTCACGGGGACATGACGCTGGAAGAAAAGCTTGCGTACATCTTTGACCCGGGGCAGATGGCAGTGGATTTTGTGACAGGTGTTGTGATAGGCAAGGCGGTTGGCGGGATTGCGAATAAGCTGCCTGACGCATGGTTCAAAAAAGGTTTTGGTAAGAAGAGTGAAATTTGGGATTCTCAGGTAAGGGGGGGGGCTAGAGGTGAATACTGATATGACAAAGTATTGTTTTCAGCATTTTGAGAATGCATATAACATAGGGTGGAAGAATAATCATAAAAGCAGTAAACAAGAAGATTATGGGAAAGAATTTATTGAGAAGTTGAAAGTGTTTTGCCAATATCCCGTAAATAAAGATTTGAATGGAAAATTTAGATATTTGGATGCGAAAGAAGGGGGGAAGTGTGTTACAGGATTTGGGGAGATTCGTATTATAGATATAAAAAATAACATCAGATATGCTGCACCAAATATTATTGTGCTGGATATTTTGGATGGGTTGTATTTCCCACCCAAGGAATTCATAGATGCTGTTATGGACTGTCCGGAATATGCCTCGGAAGAATATAAGGATTTTATTAGAGCTTATACAGAACATAATTTTTGGGGAGAAAATAAGCAGGTAATAGAAAATATAGAAACAGCATGTCTGCTTATTCAACAAGATCATAATTATTTTAAAGAATTTGTATTGGAGAATAAGGCGATCAATATAGTCACAAAAAAAGGTTCACTTTTAAATTATGCAATTCAGTTAAAAGATAACGAGATAGCAGAATGGCTGATTGAAGAAAAAATAGATATAAATTCTTTTGACGGGCTAGAATTACTAACAGCATTAAAGATGAATAATACCAGAATTGCTTTGCAATTATTAAGACATGGAATTATTACAGATGGTGATGAAATGAAAAGTAACCCATTATTGTTTGCGATAAAAATAGGAAGTAGGGAATTAGTAGAAGAGCTCATGACGAAGCATCGGCATCTTGTTGCTGTATATACGAATGAATATGTGAAAAATTATACGATACTTGATATTGCAAAGCGTTATAAAAATGATCAAATCATACAGACTGTAAAAAAATATTTATGATGTTGTTATACTGTTAAAAACGGGAAGCACAGACCTATGGCGGACTGATCGAGCCGGTGACATCCGGTAAGGCAAAGGGCATGCAGGGCAAACAATAATGAATAACAAAGGAGACAGATATACAATTATTGCAGGTGGAACATCACGTAATATTTGTAAGGCTATATGTCAGCCATTGTTAGAAACAGATGGATTAACATTAGGTGGTCCTATTTAAATAGATAATTCTAAAGAATGTTCCTTGACTGAACTGATTCAAGAAAAGTGTATCTTAGATAAAGATTGGATTGATAATTTGACGAGCTATTATGATGGTGTTTTTGATGAAAATGATGGTTATGTTGATACACCTAAAGCTGTTGCGATTAAGCTGTCTAATGGAGATGAATTTTGTGTTGAATTTCATCCTGGGGATACGATATATTATATAAATGACATACAGATTGGTTGCACAGGATCATCTTATATGATTAGAAATATCTCGTTGGCACAATTTTATGAATATACAAGTAATATGAATGATAGTGAAAAAATATTTTTACTACCAATGGTCAAGATTACTTTGGAAGAAAAAGATGAGTTAGCAAAGGTAATTAAGTTGATATTGTCTACAGCAGATTTACAAGGATGTAGCATAGAGGATGTGTGTACATGTGTTTTAGAAAATAATCTTGAATAACTATTTTTGTCTAAATTATGTTTCCACTAAAGGACACACACCAACCTAAAATTATTACAGCCTTTATATTAACTGTAATTACTCTCACTGAAGGCGATTCATTCATGTAGATTAATGATTTTAAGACGAGATTTGTTCTCTGGGTGTACATAAGGACATTCGAAATCAAAACTGAATATTTAGTTCCAATATGGTAAACTTTTAAGCGGATGTAACAGTCGGCTTTGGGAAGTGTATTCATTTTTCGGGGTAGGAGCATCGGCTTGGATAATTATAAGGGTAAAGAGTCTTTGTCAAGACCAGCTATGGGGAGTCAAGCGGAAATATTTCTGAATTGTTAGAAAATCGTCCAGAGTTGACTGGAACGAATCGAGAGAAATTATTATCTATGGTACAAGACACAAAATTAGCAGCGTATATTAATGAAGTGTATAGACCAGGTGCATCTGTTGGAGATGGTGGAACTGCTGATAAATTAATCATGGAGTTTTATGAAGGAAGTTCCCGTCATTTGCCAAAAGCTAAAGAAAGATTAGTCGGTATAAATAGAATAATAGATTCAGGAAAACTTGGACTGAATGATTTAGATATAGCTGAAGCATTAAGAGATGATTTAGAATACGCTATAGACTTATTCAAATAAAGGAGATTAATAAAAATTATGATTATAGATGATTTTTTGAAACAAATGACAATTTATTTTCCAACAATAAAAAAAGATTTGGATGAACACATACAAGAATTCGGAGAAAGATTGGATACTATTGTTATAGAGGATATTATTATGCCAGAAATTATTGAACTTTTGGAAAAAGACGCGGATACGAAGAAGCTAAAAGTTATATTTGACTATTTTGAGGATGTATGTATTAATTCAGATGATTATCTCAATAATGTTTTTTCTATAACAGCATTGGAAATATTGGGTAATGATAAAAATATATTGGAAAAAGCTAAGAAATATATGGGACCTATAACAATAAAACTTCAGAGGGAAGCTGATATTGCTATAGGACGACAAGTATAAGCACAACAACTAAGCCTCCCCACGGGCAGGCTTAAATCCTAGTCTCATTACCAGACATTTAACAGAACTTCTTAGGTTCATAAGGTTTACTATCCCGTAACACGGCATAAATTACGGTGGTAAGCTTTCTTGCCACGGCTCGTGTGGCAGTTAAGTGATGTTTACCTTGGTCACGTTTCTTTTTGTAATATGCATTCAACGGGCTATTGTGAAAAGAGCAGGTGGTAGCCGCAAGAAAAATGGCATGTCTTAAGTAAGGTGAACCACGTTTTGACATATGGTTATGTGTGCTGTTAAATTCACCCGACTGACGTACAGTTGGATCAATACCTGCAAAGGCAACTAAGGCTGATGAACTCTTAAATCTATGTATATCACCAATTTCGGCAAGAATGGTTGCAGTAGCAATCATGCCAATCCCCGGAATAGTATGAAGATAACAATCAAACTGCTCGTAGTATTTCATGATTTCAATATCAAGAGCTTCAATCTGCTTATCAAGAAAATTCATTCTGTCAATGAGCTGTTTTAACTGGAAAGAGAAAGCATCCTGTGCTATCTTAATACCAAAGGTATCAGATGCAGCTTCCCGGATAGAAATCGCTTTTTTCATGGTAAGCTTATTGTGGCTCTTATCTTTTATAATTTCAAAGAGCTCATCTATTGGTGCATTCTCAATATTCTCAGGGGTGAGATACTTTTCCAGAATGCCCATGGATGTGCTCACCCAAAGAGAAGAAAACTGTTTTTCGTACTCTGGGAAGATTTGTTCCATAATTGTGCCGATTCGGAGCTTAATTTCAGTTCTGGAAGAAATGACAGAATCACGATAACGACATAACTGACGCATGGCAAGGATGTTTTCATCAGCCATGGAAGTAGTCCCAAACTGACCGAAACGTATCACTTCTGCAATTAAAAAAGAGTCAATTGAATCGTTTTTGGTTTGTCGTATATACATTTTTCTCAAAGAATCAGACTGGATAGGATTGATTACATAGATGGTATATCCTTTTGCTTTTATAAATGAATAAATGGGATACCAGTAATGACCTGTAGCTTCCATGCCAAATACACAAGGGGAATTACCGATGTTTTTGAAGATAAAGCTCATAAGAGAATCTGCACCTTTGTGTGTAGTTGCAAAGCGAAGAGAACGGCCGATTTGTTTGCCTTCAGGTGAAACAATGGATGCTTCATGATGATTTTTGCCAATATCAATGCCTACGATGTACATAATTGAAATCCTTTCTAATGTGAAATGTAAGTAGATAGAATACTCACTTCAATGCGGGTTACAATCTGGTTAGATATACGAAGTACAGCACAAATGCTGCCAACATCCAGCTAATACGCAAAATCCTGCAAAGCAGAGGGAGCAGTCTCAATGAACGAAGTCACAAGTGCTTCAAGAGTGGTGACGCACACCTCTATCTATTACAGGATAATTGTGAAATAGGAATAAAAGAAAAGCAATAGATAGAAAAAGACTGCTTTGATTCCTATGTGTTTAGCATACCAGAGTGGTAAAAAGACTATTATATCTACCTTAGGAAATGAAATAGATATTACACCGTCCTTAAAGCATACTTCAGTCAATAAAAATCCAGGACCATATGGTGAAGTGAATACATCGGTGGACATATTAGACGCAGAGGGAAATATAAAAACTAGACGATGGTATGATTCTGAGGGTAAAGCATATAGAGATGTTGATATGAGTGACCATGGAAATCCCAAAGAACATCCAGAAGTCCCACATGAACATACATGGGAATATAACAATGGAAAACCAAAAAGAAATTAAGGAGAAGAGATGAAAGGTTGTATAATAAAAAATGATGAGATTTCTATAAAAGATATTTGCAATATTATTGGAGATGTGGACAACTATAATTGGCTTATTACAAATATTGAATGTTATCCAAGTGACGAAGAGATAGTAAAAATTTTGGATAATGAATACTGTTGGCTTGAAGGAAGAAGCTTGTTAGATTTACTAGCTAAAGAGGAGTTCCAATGGATATGGGGGGGCTTCTCTGCTTTCCCTAAAGAAATAAGACTTGAAGAAGTATTAAAATATGATTATCCGTATGCTGATGGATATAAAGGATTTTGGGAAAATCCAATAGCATTGCAACATCCATTAGCAGTCTCAGAAATTGTGGTTTGGGATGGTTCATTAATATTAGTAATATCGAAAAAGAGTGAAGTTGTTAATGCTCTTATCGAAAACAATACATTTGCACAGGATTTAGAAAAATATAATATGGAATAATTTTAATTATGGTTATACTTTCAGACATCTAATAGCATCACTACAACCCATGCATATCTATTAATTAATCATCATGGTTGCCCCAAAGCAATTAAGTATCCATGGTGTTATAAATGACACTAAAACTTTGTTGAGTTAGGCATACGAATGAATATTGCAAAATGAATATGTTGATGTAACGCACTTTTATCAACAGAATGTTGCAAAAGGGTGCGTGTTTCTGTGAAAGTTTTACTATAAACGATAAGGGCTTTTTTATAAATTCGGGAGTAGCTAATAATGGTATGAAAATAGATATGTTTTTGGATAAAAGTGGTAAAATTATTTCAGTATTTCCGGAGGAATAGAAATGAAATACAGAATAGAAGAATATAAACAAAAATAGAGGAATGGTAAAATGAAGGTTGTAGTAGCAATTGATTCATTCAAAGGAAGCATGACAAGCATGCAGGCAGGGATGGCCTGTAAAGAAGGCATATTGGCGGCAATACCGAAAGCAGATGTGGTGGTCAGACCACTTGCAGATGGTGGCGAGGGAACTGTAACCGCTTTGGTAGAGGGTATGAATGGCACATATGAACATGTTGAAGTAACAGGACCGATGGGACAAAAGGTGCATGCGACATATGGAGTACTTGAGGATGATACGGCTGTTATGGAAATGGCAGAAGCGTCGGGAATCACACTTGTTGAAGGTAAACCTGATCCGTGGAAAGCGACCTCATTGGGTGTGGGGGAGATGATACTGGATGCCGTGCACAAGGGCTGTCGGAATTTCATAATCGGAATAGGCGGAAGCGCAACCACTGAGGGTGGCATAGGAATGCTGACGGCGCTCGGCTATGAGTTTTATGATGAGGATGACAATATTCTTCCACCGGTATTTGGCTCGCTTGCAAGAGTAAAAAAGATCAAGGCTGATAAGGTCCCTTCAGAATTGAAGCAGTGTCATTTCAAAATAGCATGTGATGTAACTAATCCACTGTGCACAGAGAAGGGCTGCGTATACATTTTTGGAAAGCAAAAGGGCGTACAGGAGCAGGAAAAGGCACAGATGGATAAAATGATGAGACAATATGCAGACTGTGTTGAGGAATATGCGGGAAAACGTTTTAGCGAGACACCGGGAGCAGGCGCTGCGGGAGGTCTTGGGTTTGCGTTTCTATTTGGACTTGAGAACGTGGAGCTTAAATCCGGCATAGATATAGTGCTAAACGCAATACAGCTTGACAAGGAACTGAAAAATGCCGATATCGTAGTGACCGGAGAGGGCAGGCTTGATGGACAGAGCGCCATGGGAAAGGTGCCTGTCGGAGTGGCTAAAGCAGGCAGAAAAAACGGCTGTAAAGTAATCGCACTTGCAGGGAGTGTCACTGACGATGCAGTGGCATGTAATAAAGAAGGCATAGATGCGTTTTTCCCTATTATAAGAGGGGCAACAACGCTTAATGAGGCTATGGATATCAAAAATGCTCAAAAAAATATGAAAAACACTGCAGAACAAGTTTTCAGGCTTATTGACATCAGCTCGCTTATGGAATAATATATGTTAGTAAAATTATGCGTGGTGCAGGGGCCGGATGAGATATAAAAGCCCCGTATATCATAGAATATTTAAATAAAAAAGGAGAAAAGCAATGGCTAAGGAGAAAAAATTAGTAGAGGCCATCACTTCCATGGAGGAAGATTTCACACAATGGTATACAGACGTTGTGAAGAAAGCAGAGTTGATGGATTATTCATCTGTAAAGGGATGTATGATCTTTAAGCCCAATGGTTATGCCATCTGGGAGAATATACAGAAAAATCTCGATGCAATGTTTAAAGAGACAGGTGTAGAGAATGTATACATGCCAATGTTCATTCCGGAGAGCCTGCTTCAGAAAGAAAAGGATCACGTTGAGGGCTTTGCACCTGAGGTTGCATGGGTCACACAGGGCGGACTTGAGACACTTCAGGAGAGACTTGCAGTAAGACCTACATCAGAGACACTTTTCTGCGAGCTTTTCAGCAAAACAGTACAGTCACACAGAGACCTTCCAAAGGTATATAACCAATGGTGCTCAGTAGTGCGCTGGGAGAAGACAACACGTCCATTCCTCCGCTCATCAGAGTTCTTATGGCAGGAGGGACATACTGTTCATGCAACAGCCGAGGAGGCAGAGGCACGTACAGTACAGATGTTAAACATCTATGCGGATTTCTGTGAGAAGTACCTTGCAATCCCTATGGTAAAGGGAAGAAAGACAGACAAGGAGAAGTTCGCCGGAGCAGAGGCTACATACACTATAGAGGCACTCATGCATGACGGAAAGGCACTCCAGTCAGGAACCTCACACAACTTTGGTGACGGCTTCCCTAAGGCCTTCGGCATCCAGTACACAGACAAGGACAATAAATTACAGTACTGTCATGAGACATCATGGGGAGTTTCAACACGTCTTATCGGAGCTATCATCATGGTTCACGGAGATGACTCAGGACTCGTGCTTCCACCAAAGATTGCACCAACACAGGTTATGGTCATTCCAATCCAGCAGCAGAAGGACGGCGTCCTTGACAAGGCATACGACCTCAAGGACAAGCTCTCAAAGGATTTCCGCGTGAAAATCGATGCAACCGACAAGACACCTGGCTGGAAGTTCGCAGCACAGGAGGTTCAGGGAATCTCAACACGTATCGAGATTGGACCAAAGGATATCGAGAAAAACCAGTGCGTTATCGTTCGTCGAGACACAAGAGAGAAAATCGTTGTCTCACTCGATGAGGTCAATGAGAAGCTCGCAGAGGTACTTGAGACAATGCAGAATGACATGCTCGAGAAGGCAAAGGCATTCCTTGCAAGCCATATAAACGATGCACACGACTACAATGAGTTCAAGGCAATCGCAGAGACAAAGCCTGGCTTTATCCGTGCTATGTGGTGTGGAGACGAGGCCTGCGAGAACAAAATCAAAGAGGATACAACAGTTACAAGCCGTTGTATGCCGTTTGGTGATCAGGAGCAGATTTCCGACGTATGCGTATGCTGTGGAAAGCCGGCGCACAAACTTGTATACTGGGGCAAGGCATATTAAAAGGAGAAATAAACGATGCGCATAGATTTACCGCAGAATGTCAACTTCATAATAGACAGGCTCTACGAGCATGGCTTTGAGGCATATGCGGTAGGTGGATGCGTGCGTGACAGTCTCCTTGGCAGGACACCGCAGGACTGGGATATCACCACATCTGCAAAGCCTGCGCAGGTCAAAGCGATATTTGACCATACGATAGACACAGGCATCCAGCATGGCACAGTCACGGTCATGCTGGAGCATGTGGGCTATGAGGTCACCACCTACAGGATAGACGGAGAGTACGAGGATGCACGCCATCCAAAGGAGGTTACCTTTACCTCCAATCTGAAGCTTGACCTTGAGAGGCGCGACTTCACAATCAATGCTATGGCGTATAATCACAGGGCAGGTCTTGTCGATAAATTTGACGGCATAGGAGATTTAAAAGCACATGTGATCAGATGTGTGGGCTGTGCGCACGACAGGTTCAGTGAGGATGCACTCAGGATGTTTCGTGCGGTGCGATTTGCAGCCCAGCTTGGCTTTGATATAGAGGCACAGACTAAAGCAGCCATAAAAGAGCTTGCCCCTGCCTTGTCAAAGGTCAGCGCAGAGCGAATCCAGGTGGAGCTTGTGAAGCTTCTGACATCAGATCATCCGCAGATGATGAGAGATTTGTATGAGCTTGGACTCACAGCGGTATTCATGCCGGAGTTTGATGTGATGATGCAGACACCTCAGCACAATAAGCACCATATGTACAGTGTCGGCGAGCATACGCTTCATACATTGGAGCATGTGCGAGCGGACAAAATCCTAAGGCTTACCATGCTGCTTCATGATGTGGCAAAGCCGGTGTGTATTACGACAGACGAGGAAGGTCAGAATCATTTCAAGAAGCATCAGGTTGTGGGAGCTGATATGACAAGAAAGATACTCAGGCGCCTTAAGTTTGACAACAGGACTACAGACTGTTGCTGTAAGCTCGTAAAAGAGCACGATGACCGTCCGGCCATCACAGAGCGCAATGTAAGGCGTGCCATGAGCCGCATAGGGACAGAGCTTTTTCCGCTGTTGTTTGAGGTGAAAAGAGCCGATACACTAGGACAGAGCATGTATAAGCGCGCAGAAAAGCTTGAATACATCGCAGAATATGAGAGTGTATACAGGAAAATCCTCGCAGACCACCAGTGTGTATCCAAAAAGGAAATGAAAATAAATGGCAGCGACCTGATTAAAATGGGAGTAGAGCCGGGACCGAAGCTTGGCGATATCCTGGACAGACTTTATGAGCAGGTGCTTGATGACCCATCGCTCAATGAAGCACAAAAACTTAAAGAGCTTGCGAATAAAATAATAACCTCTCTCATATGATTAAAAAGCATCTGAATAGTTATGGTGCATTAATCATATGAGGGGGGATTTTTTTGTATAATCAGCCGGAAGTGGCTTTGGAAAAATATGAGCTTACAGTAAGCAGGATAATAAAGGGCAGAGGAGCATATATATGTGACACAGGCATCGGGCAGAAGCTGCTCGTGCCGTACAGAGGGCATGAGCAAAGGGCATGCACCCTGCGGGATACGCTGGCATTTATCCAGAGAAACGGTATGGATGTGGAGCAGATATCACAGACAAAGGAGCAGTGTATCATATCGCGAGATAACTGTGAGGACGCATACATATTGAAGGATTACAGAGCAGGCAGAGAGTGCAGCACGGACAGCATAGATGATATGCGTGGCGGCAGCAGGGCATTAGCGCAGCTGCACAATATATTGGAAAAGTATCCTCTGCCTTCGGATATTGAGGTAGAAAGCCTGCATGAAAAAGCTCAGCGCAAATGTGCGCAGATAGTAAAGCTTAAAAACTACATAATGCGTCGCAGCAAGACAAATGCCTTTGAGCATCTGTTTTATGAATGCTATGAGAGATTCTTAGAGCAGGGGCAGAAATCGGCGGAAATATTGTGTGAGCTGGAAAATAGTAAAACGTCGGTTCCGATATACTGTCACGGAGCCTTCAACCAGCACAATGTCGTGTATACACAGTCCGGAAGATGGCTCCCTGTCAATTTCGAGACCATGCATCCGGGATATCCGGAAACTGATCTTGCGGAGTACATGCGCAAGATGCTTGAAAAAAATCACTGGGATACAGCGGTTGCAGATGCAATTCTTGACAGCTATTGCAGCGTAAGAAGTCTTGATGATACATCAATGAGACTGCTTCAAGCACTGCTTTTGTTTCCTGAAAAATTCTGTAAGCTCTGCAATCACTATAGCAACTCGCGCAAGTCATTGGTATGCGACCGTGATGTGGATAAGCTTGCACAGCTCATACAGCTAAGCGGGGAGCGCGAGGAGTATCTGCATGCCCTGCATGCCATAGTGTAAGCAGTAATGCATATATATAGTGAATTTAATTGAAAAGTAAATGACTATACGATATATTATTATTGTAGAAAAACGTTTAAAGCCAGCTATTAAAGGAAATACAGATGAAGAAATTCAAAAGATTATTTTGCACAGTATGCATGCTTGTGCTGTCACTTGCAGCATGCGGAAAACAGGACACGGATGATGGTGTAAAAAAATTCTATAACAGCATGAATGATACGACGGAGGCCGTGGGAGAAAGCACGCAGTCCGGTTTGAAAGCTGCTGCGGAGAAAAACGGAAAGTCCGTTAAGAAAAGTTCAGATATTCTCATAGTATCGGACATAAACAGTGCCAATGAGACGATCAGGGTATACAATTACTCGACAGGAGTGCAGTATCAGTATTACTATGGGCTGACCACCGGCTTTTTCGACAAATATGGCAATCACATGTCAGTTTCAGATATACATCAGGGTGATGTGGTTGACATATCAGGGGCAGATTCAGACGGCAAGGCAAAGCGTATACAAAAATCCGATAAGGTGTGGACAAACGACGCAGTGACCAATTTTTCTGTGGATAAGAATAATAGCGTGCTTGAAATCGGAAATAGCAGCTACAGGCTGGGTGAGCGCACCATGATATTTTCAGGCTCGGATGTCATAGATACTGACAGCCTCACGGCGCAGGATAAGCTGGCTGTTGTCGGGATTGACAAGGACATAGTGTCAATTTCTGTCACGACAGGGCACGGCACACTGCAGCTTAGCAATACATCGCTGTTTGAGGGCAGCTTTTTGCAGCTCGGAGACAGGATATTTGCAGAAATCACTAAGGATATGTCGCTTGATGTGCCGGAGGGCAGCTATACGCTCGCTGTGGCCAACAATGGCTGGGGAGGCAGCACGGATATTGAGATAAAAAGAGGAGAGACTACAAAGGTAAATTTAAATGATTTAAAGGGTGAGGGTCCTAAAAAGAGCAGCATCCTTTTCGAGGTTGACGTGCAGGGGGCGAAAATATATGTCGATGGCAGTGAGATCGACTATACGAGCCCGGTTGAGATAACATACGGAAAACACACGCTTAAGGTAACAGCCGATGGCTATGACACCTGGACCAGGACGCTTTACGTGAACTCAAAGGAGGCCACCATACAGATTACGATAAATGACGATACGGACAGCCCTGCAAACGATTCATCAGGTACCAAAACTAACAGCACCGGCAGTTCACAAGCCACCGCACAGACACCTTCCGAGACAGCCTCAGAGAGGGCAGATGAGAAGGACAATCAAAGTACATCTCAGGGCAGCACCACCGGCAGCTCGCAGAGTACAAATTCATCACGGGGAACCAACAATAAATCCTCTGACAGTTCCAAAAATAGTCTGACAAATAAGGACATATCCGATTATCTTTCAACATTAACCTCTTTATTAAGTTCAAAGTAAGGTTTTAAGAATGGTAAAAGTACATAAAAGCCTAGGAAATAGCGCATTTTCCTTGACAAACCCCATAAAAACAAGTATATATATTCTTGTAGGTAATTTGGGAATACAGCTCGAATTATATAAATTATGAAAATCCAGAGGAGGAATTTTATCATGAACAAAGCAGATTTAGTTGCAGCTATGGCAGAGAAGGCCGGAGTATCAAAGAAGGACGCAGAGGCATCTTTAAAGGCATTCACAGATGTTGTTGCAGAGGAGTTAAAGAAAGGTGAGAAGATCCAGTTAGTTGGATTCGGTACTTTCGAGGTATCTGAGAGAGCAGCAAGAACAGGAAGAAATCCACAGACTGGCGCTGAGATGACAATTGCAGCATCTAAGGCTCCTAAGTTCAAGGCTGGAAAGGCTTTAAAAGATTCTCTTAACTAATAAGTTAGACTATCACGGAGTAGAAGAATGGGTGAAGCCTTTAAGGCTCCGCCCATTTTTAGCTATATCCACTGAAATCAGGGTAATAGTTATGAATTGATTTATTATAGGTAAGACACAGAGGTAACAATGAGATTAGACAAATTTTTGAAGGTATCGCGTCTGATAAAGAGACGTACAGTGGCAAATGAGGCATGTGACGCAGGCCGTGTCACAGTAAACGGCAGACCGGCAAAGGCATCTGTAAATGTCAAGGTCGGAGACATAATAGAGATAGCATTTGGACAAAAGACAGTCAAGGTTAAGGTGTTAAATCTCCTTGACACAACAAAGAAGGAAGAAGCAAAAGATCTTTTTGAGTATATATAGGTTATATTTTCATGAATCCCGGCATATATTTACATATGCGATTCCACAGATGGCATGTATATGTGCGGCTGTCTATGGAGCATATTAAAAATTATGTGAGGGACAGGAAATGGAAGAAATATCAGGCACAAAGAGTCATAAGCTTATCTTGAATAATCGCAGAACAGGTAGCTTTACAGGCATTTTGGATGTGCTCTCCTTTGATGTGGGAGAGATACTTTTGGAAACGGAGCTAGGCATGCTTGACCTAAAGGGCAAGGATCTTCATGTAAACAGGCTAAACCTTGAGAAGGGAGAAGCCGATATAGAAGGTGAGATAGACATGATTACGTATTCGAAGGTACCTGAGGTGACCGGAAAGAAAGATAAAATGTTTGGCAGGATATTCAGATAAGCACCTAAGGAGGAATAATGAGTAAACGTCGTGCAAAGAGAAGGGGCGGAACTTTAAGTGTTTCTATCATAGTTATAGCATTTCTTGCGGTTATGGTAGTCCAGGTTGTGCAGCTAAAGCAGAAGGAATCTACATATGCCGCACAAAAAGCGGAGCTTGAAAAGCAGTACACTAAAGAATCGGAGCGTGCTGATGAGATAGAAAGCATGCAGCAGTATATGCAGAGTGACCAGTACATAGAGGATATGGCAAAGAGCAAGCTGGGGCTTGCGTATGACAATGAAATAATCTTCAAGGAAAAGGACAAATAATTTTTGTACAGATAGTTGCGCTTTTTCGTCAAAACCTTCATTTTTGACCACATATAATCGTTGAAAAAAGATGGAGGCGCAAAGATGAGGATTGCAAATTTAAAAAAAGCTATGTGGGGGCTTATGGCATTTGCGTCCACACTGGTGTGTGTGATGGATTGTTATCCGCTGATACCTGCAGTGTATGGAGTTTATTGTCTGAGCAACGCTCGTACGATTATTTTTTACATAGGATTAATTATTGGAATGGGATACTTTATATCGATACCATCGATATGTAAGTATCTCTTTATTATTGCGGTGATTTGCTTTGGAGTGAGGCTTTTCGTGAGAAAAAGCAATAAAAACGGATGTCTGACAACAGCCGTTGTAGCAGCCTGTGCCACGGCGGTGATGAATCTGACGGTAGCATTTATTGGAAGGCCTGATACGGATGAGATAGTGTTAGCTGTAGCTGAGAGCCTTGTTGTGTTTTCGGCAGCCTTTGCGCTATGCAGAGCATGTGAATATTTAAGGGCTTTTGGACACGATGAAAACCCGGTCATAGCAGGACTACTGCCTGACAGGGAGGAGGCATTTGCCACAGCAGTTTCAGGACTTTCAGGCATTATTTCGACTGCAAATGTCATGGCTGTAAAATGTACGGCAGATAAAATCCCTGATGAGAGTGAGAAAATACAGCTTGAGGTGACAGGGAGGCTTTGCGCGTGCTGTGAGGGCTGCAGTGTTTGCTGGACAAGCGGGGCTTCGATTTCTGACAGCATAAAAATGCTTGCTGATGCAGTGCGCAATCGTATGAAAACAGAGGAAATTGTGCAAAACAGATATGTGGAGGGCTGCCCGCACTACACGCGTATGGTGGAAGCCGCTACAGAGGCATTTGCCCGTATTGAGCTAAATGAAGCCTGGTACAGGCGTCTCACGGAAAACAGACGCGTCATAGCCGCACAGCTTGACGCTATGGCAGAGCTCATGGAGGGCTGGTGCAGGGCTGAAAAATGCATTGATAAAAAAAGAAGGCTGCGTCTTTCAAGAGTTTATGTATATACAAAAGAGGCAGGTATACAGGTTGAAAATGCCCATATTTATGAGAATGTGAGGCAACAGATATGTATAAAGGCAGATGTCTGCACTAAGGCAGATGGCGGGATTGAAATTTCAAGGTATGTACAGTCAGTTTCGCGAGCCATGGGAATGAAGCTCAGGCAGGCGCAGGGGACTGTTTCAATAATCTCTGATGAGAGGACATCTATTGTGCTGTACGAGGAGAATCAGTTCTATGCGCTTTCCGGAGTGGCGACCAAAAAGAAGACAGGCTCTCAGGCAAATGGCGACAGCTGCAGCATGCTTCAGCTGGATGATGGCATGTATCATGTGTGCGTATCCGATGGCATGGGCTCCGGTAAGCAGGCTCAGGCTGAGAGCACACTGGTTGTGGATTTGCTTGAAAAGCTCTTAGAGGCCGGCTTTAGCAGGGAAAGTGCCCTAAAGCTGATGAACTCTGCCATGGTCATATCGGCGGGCGAGGAGTCCTATTCCACGGTTGATTTTGCTACGATAGACATGTACACAGGTGAGCTTGAGCTGGCCAAAACAGGCGCTGCACCGTCATTTATCAAATCAGGGAAACAAGTAAGTGTTATAGAAAATGAATCACTCCCGGCGGGGGTCGATGTCTGGCAGGAGGGCAAACATTCAAAAAATACACTTCAAAGTGGCGATTTCCTTGTCATGGTGACGGATGGTGTGCTAGAATATCTGCATGTAAAGGACAGACAGGGGAAGCTTATGGATATCATCGCTGGCGTCAAAAGTGACAATGCAGGCGTGCTGGCACAGGAAATTCTGGACAGGGTGCTGCTTGACACAGGCGGATATGCCATGGATGATATGACGGTAGTTGCAATAGGAATCTGGGAAAAATAATGATTAGACGGACAAAAGAATATATTCTGGAAAACAAAATGATAAAAAATCACAGCACGGTGCTTGTTGCGCTGTCGGGCGGTGCGGATTCAGTCTGCCTTCTGCTGGTGTTAAATGAGATAAAAAGACAGTGCGCAGATGAGCTTGATTTTGCGCTGGAGGCAGTACATGTGGAGCACGGCATCAGAGGTGCCGAGAGCAGGGAGGATGCGAGGTTTGCGTCAGATCTCTGCGAAAGGCTTAACATACCGTGTCATGTGCATTCCGTGGATGTACCGCAATATGCAAAAAGTCATGGACTCGGACTGGAGGAGGCCGCCAGGATATTGCGCTATGAAGCGTTTGAAAAGGAAGCCGCCCCTGCCTATGCAGCAGACCAAAAGCAGGGTAACAGCAGGCAGGTAGTCGTTGCAGTTGCGCACCATATGGAGGACAACGCGGAGACAGTTCTTTTTCAGATGCTTCGCGGAAGCGGAGCGAAGGGACTATCCGGCATGCATCCGGTTTCCGTGAAGAACGGTGTCATCTATATCAGGCCGCTTTTATCAGCAACACGTGCACAGATAGAGGAATATCTAATGGAAAACGGACAGGCTTTTGTCACCGATGCCACAAACACTGACACAGCCTACTCCAGAAATAAGCTGCGCCATGATGTGTTTCCACTGCTTTTGCAGATTAATGACAGGGCGATAGAGCATATCAATGAGAGCGCAGGACAGCTTGCGGTGATGAATGATTTTTACGAGCAGCAGCTAAAAGAGGCGTGTGACAGCATGATTTACCAAAAAGAAGGCAGGGTGATACTTGAAATCAGCCGCTTTGAGAGCCTGCATCCGGCATTAAAAAGCGGAGTGGCACGCGAGTGTATACATCTGGCGTCAGGGCGGCTCAAGGACATCACGAGCACACATATCGGTGCACTTGTGAAGCTTGCAGGGCAGCAGTCTGGCAGAAAAATCAATCTGCCATATGGAATCATTGCGGAAAAATCATTTGGCGAGGTGATACTCTTCGCCGGAAGGTGTGACGATGAAAAAGAAGAAATTCACATTACACAAAAAGAGCTTGAGGCACTGAGTGCCACGGGAGAGCAAAAAAACATAAAGCTTTCGGCAGATGGCTCGTATGTCACACTTTGTATACAAGATTTTAATGGTAAAATGGACGAAATTCCCAAAAAACCATATACGAAATGGTTTGATTATGATAAGATGAAGAAAGGCTTTGAAATAAGAACAAGAAAAGCCGGTGACTATATAATTGTGGATGACGAGGGCCATCATAAGAAGCTGAAGCAGGTATTTACAGGTGATAAAATCCCTGCACAGCAGAGAGCGGGGCTGTGGCTTATAGCCCATGAATCACTGGTGCATGCCATTATCGGATACAGATCCGGCTGCAGCGCACTTGTCACACCACAGACAGAAAAAGTACTTAAGATCACATTTTACGGAGGAAAACAAAATGGATTTTTCAAAGAAATATGATATTTCGGTTTACCTGACAGAGGAGCAGCTCAATAAGCGAATCGCAGAGATTGGAGCGCAAATCACAGAAAAATACAAGGGTCAGTCAGTATATCTCATCTGTATACTTAAAGGCTCAATATTCTTTACCACTGAGCTTGCAAAGAGAATTGACCTGCCTATGACTATGGATTTCATGTCGGTATCCAGCTATGGCTCAGGCACAGAGTCATCAGGCGATGTCAAGATTAAAAAGGACCTTGAGCATTCTATCGAGGGAGAGAATGTCATCATCATAGAGGATATCATTGATTCGGGAAATACTCTTAGCAGGCTTTCAAAGCTCCTTGCCAAAAGAAACCCGAAGAGCCTCACAATCTGCACACTCTTGGACAAGCCTGAGCGCCGTGTGGTTGATGATGTAAATGTAGACTACGTGGGTTTTGTGATTCCTGACAAGTTTGTGGTAGGCTATGGCCTTGACTATGACCAGAGGTTCAGAAATCTGCCTTACATCGGCTTTGTCGAGGGCGAAATAAAATAAAAAGGAGAAGTAAATTGAATAAACAAAAAAGCGGTATGCGCGGAATGGGCGTATACATTATCATTGTATTTGCAGTAATCTGCATCTGGTACTGGCTGAGCGCCGGCGCCACATCAAACTCTTACACACAGAGTCAGTTCGAGAAGGATCTTGACAAGAATCAGGTGAAGAGTGTAAAGGTGGTGCAAAACAGGGAGATACCGACAGGAAGCCTGGAGGTAAAGTTCAAGGATGGCTCATCAAAGGTGCTTTATGTATCAGATGTCAACAATATCGAAAAGACCATGACAAAGGCAGGGTACACCGACTATACAGTTGCGGATGTTCCGGCTGAGAGCTGGATTATGACACTGCTTCCGTATCTTTTGGTATTCGGAGCCATGTTCATACTCTTTGCAGTGATGAACAACAACGCAGCAGCACAGGGCGGCGGTGGCAAGATGATGAACTTCGGCAAGAACCGTGCGAAGCTCACCACACAGGAGGAGAACCATATCAAGTTTTCCGATGTAGCAGGCTTAAAGGAGGAAAAGGAGGAGATTGCAGAGATAGTTGATTTCCTTCGTGATCCGGGAAAATACACCAGACTTGGAGCAAGAATCCCAAAGGGTGTCCTTCTTGTAGGACCTCCGGGAACAGGTAAGACACTTCTTGCCAAGGCAGTAGCCGGAGAGGCAGGGGTGCCGTTTTTCACCATTTCCGGATCTGATTTCGTGGAGATGTTCGTCGGAGTCGGAGCCTCACGAGTGAGAGATTTGTTTGAGGATGCCAAGAAAAACGCGCCTTGTATCGTATTTATCGATGAGATTGATGCAGTAGCCAGACGCCGTGGTACAGGAATGGGCGGCGGACACGACGAGCGTGAGCAGACATTGAACCAGATGCTTGTCGAGATGGATGGCTTTGGTGTCAATGAGGGCATTATCGTCATGGCAGCCACAAACCGTGTGGATATACTTGACCCTGCTATCATGCGTCCTGGACGTTTCGACAGAAAGGTTGTAGTAGGCAGACCGGATGTGGGCGGCAGAGAAGAAATTTTAGGTGTCCATGCCAAGAAAAAACCTCTTGCAGAGGATGTAGACTTAAAGCAGATTGCACAGACCACAGCTGGCTTCACAGGTGCAGACCTTGAGAATCTGATGAATGAGGCAGCAATCCGTGCCGCGGGCGAAAACAGAGAATATATCACACAGGATGATATCAGAAAATCCTTCGTCAAGGTTGGTATCGGAGCTGAGAAGAAGAGCCGTATCATCTCTGACAAGGAAAAGCGCATCACAGCCTACCACGAGGCAGGACATGCAATCCTTTTCCATCTGCTTCCGGATGTGGGACCTGTATACACAGTTTCAATCATCCCTACAGGAGCAGGCGCAGCAGGCTACACCATGCCTCTGCCTGAGAAGGATGAGATGTTCAACACAAAGGGACGTATGCTTCAGGAAATCGTAGTAGACTTAGGCGGTCGTGTCGCAGAGGAACTTGTGTTTGACGATATCACTACAGGTGCATCACAGGACATCAAGCAGGCCACAAAGCTTGCGCGCGAGATGGTTACCAAATACGGTATGTCAGACAATATCGGTCTTATCTGCTATGCCGATGATGAGGAGGAGGTCTTCATCGGACGAGACCTCGCCCATGCAAAGAACTACAGCGAGGGCATAGCATCGGCAATCGATGTCGAGGTAAAGCGTATCATCGACGAGTCGTACGACAAGGCAAAGAGCATGATAGCAGAGTACCGCGATGTGCTTGACAGATGTGCAGCACTTCTTCTTGAGAAGGAGAAAATCACAAGAGATGAGTTTGAAGCACTGTTTGACGAGGACAGCAAAACAACAGTTGGACATAATATTTAAAAAATAACTATACTTTTGTGCAGAATCACTATATGAAAAATATTAAATATAACTAAAGTGCTATACAAATTGCATAAAAACAAACTACGATTTTTATGCAATTTGTGAACACTTATCGTTATAACCGTGATATTATAATAACCGTAAAAACCCCCCAATACATTATATAGTTTTTGCTATACCCCATAGTAAAAATACCTTCTCCTAAAAGGCAGCCGATCGCAGGCTGTCTTTTTTAATTTTAAAATGTACTTGCATAATCACATCTGTTGTGATAAACTATGCAAGTATCGTAATTGAATACATGGGCAGATTCCCGAGTGGCCAAAGGGGACAGACTGTAAATCTGCTGCAACTTGCTTCGATGGTTCGAATCCATCTCTGCCCATTAAAAAACCTCAAGTCGTATGACTTGAGGTTTTTGTGTTATTCTGAAATTATCATTTAATCGGCCTGTGCCCCGGTGGCGGTAAGCACAGACTCCCATGCCATCGTATCAGGCCAGTCCTTTGTATCAAAGCCATCACGGATACATCTGCTGTAGTAGTCCAGCTTGTTTCGTATCGGCGAATCATCTGTGAATCTTGCATCATCATAAATGCCGTTAATATAATCGTCTATCGCGGTTCCGAATATTTCAGAGCGGTCCTCTGTTGCAAAGGTCATGCCGTAGGAATCAATGAAATACCCGGATATGTGGCTCGATGGATCATCCGGATTGTAGTTTGCGTAGCTATCATCATAAGAGAAGCTGTCAGGGTTAAAGCTGTTCCATTTCTCCTCGGAAAACTCGCTCTTGTCATCATAGGTGTGTATGAATGTAAGCCTCTGGTCAATCAGATGGGAAATCTCATGGCCTACAGTGTAGCTGAAATCCCAGCTGTAGTTGCAGTTTAGAACCATCACATTGTGGTTGTTTATTATATTTACGAAGCCACTTGGCTCATTTATCATATCTGAGTGGCCTGATGAAATATCACCGCACAGATAGATTCGCATGCCTCTTACATCGCCATAACACAGCTGTGTGAAAAAGTCATCAGGGAAACAGCCAAGTATTTCCTCAAGCGAATCCAGAGCGACCGACAGCTTATCCTTATTCTTGAATTGATGGATATCGTAGTAATCAATTCTCTTTGGCACCTCAGGCCCGAAATATATGGAAAAACCGTATTTCTGTTCAAGGGCTGTGATACGTGCATTTATGTCGGATAAATCACCCCAGTCATATGACGCGGTGTCAGGTATCAGAGTGACCTCGTCGCCGTATGTATTGTAGTCAGAATCCTTCCCGGCCTCCTCCGTAGCCTCCTGATTTTCATCGGTACTGTCAGAGGAGTCTATGGCAGAATATGGGGATACATATGAGCCATCATCGCGTAAGGCCTGTAGCAGTGTATCACAGTCATTGTATGACGTGATTTCGGCTTTGCTGTCATTCTTGCCCTTGTCGAGTGACCAGATGAGAATTTCCGGGTTGCACTGCGCTGTGTACAAAAGCATCATCACACAGTTTGCATCAGGCAGATATACCGAGTTGGCAGAACAGTAGGTCTTGGTATCGGCTGCCGCAGAGTCGGATGAGCTGTCGGACATTTTGCCTGTGTTTCGAGTCGCCAGGTTGTATGAAAAGGATGAACTGACACCGGTGGCGGGTGAATATTTATAGTAACTGATGATGTTGTCCGAGGATAAATCCTGGCATCGTATGAGCATGTCACCATCCTCTGCCAAAGTCACATCCACCACATCCGGCAGTGAAAAAAAGCTGTTTTCTCCATCGGATGAATGATAGTTCCAAATATTGTTGGCCGTATCTGCCTCGATTACAAAGCCATTTGAGTCGACACATGACATGGAAAAACTTTGTCCTTCGTAGGTTGAAAGCACTGTGTTATCGTCAAGCCTTATATCAGAGACTGCATATTTGTAGGTATCGGGTGTGACACCTGACACGAGAGCGTATTTTCCGTCAGCGGAGGTGGCAATCTGTGAGACATCATAATAATTGCCGGGATTCGGCACATCGCCACCAGCAGAATCTGATGTATCGTAATTGCCATCATAGTCATCAGGATTATATTTGCAGGTTTTTATCTCCTTTAAATCTTTATCATAGATTGTTGCCCTGCCGGCATCGGAATTGATGAGCCAGAGTCGGTCACCTTTTATCATGTAGTCATCACAGTCGGTTTTGTCGTGAGTGAGGCTTGCCGTGATTTCATTGGACCAGGGATTATATACATCAAATGAATACTTAACGGATTGATCATCGGTCTCTATGATGGAATTATTGTAGCTGCCCTGTCCTACCATAAGGATGTTATCACCAAACTGTCTTGTATCATTGTACGGCTGCCCCTCAAAGGCGACATTGTGCAGGATAGACAGGTTGCTGCTGCCTTTAACACTTGTGGCATCCTCCCAAAACGCAGGTGATTTGTGCAGAATAGCCTGCTTTTGTGCGGGACTCTTGAATAGATAAGAGACATCCGAAAAAGAACAGGCTGTCAGAGAAATTGCGCTGCATAGCACCAGCGAATATGTAATTAAAATAGTTGCATGTTTGCGTTTGAACAATTTTGCCTCCTTTGGAAGGTGGTATATATGCTGCTATTCGTCGGCAGTGTGCGCAGTGGAAACACGCGCAGTCGATTCTCTTTCAATCAGCCTCGGTCGCAGCTGTGTGCGGCTGATTGGAATATGGTGAATGAGCGAATTCAATATAATATATGCACAGCGGCCCAGATCATTACACTCCTGTCTGACAGTGGTAAGAGGAGGGGTAAGGGCTGCGGCAAACTTGACATCGTCAAAGCCGACCACACTTATATCATTTGGCACATTGAAGCCGTGCAGCTGGCACTCGGAGATAACACCCTTTGCTATAGTGTCGCTTCCGCAGAGGATAGCGGTGGCACCTGCTGCAATAAAATTTGAAACGTAATACTGTGCGGTTTCAGGAATATAGTAGCCGTGTCCCATGAGCTCCGGGTAGATTTCAAGACCGGCATTGCGCATAGAGTTTTCAAAGGCTTCCTGACGCTGATCCGAAACCAGGGAAAAAAGAGAACCATTGATAAAGGCAATCTTTTTATGGCCCAGATTGTGCAGATGCTTTACAGCCATGTCAATGCCCTCGTAGCTGTCGGTGCCTACATAGGCTACATTGGGATTGTTTTCTATATAGTTATCAAACAAAACGGTAGGCATTGTAGTATTTTTGAGCTGCTGCATCCATTCATCGTGAAGAGCAAAACCTACCAGAAATGCGCCACAATAGCCATTCTTTAATATATATGTATCATATTTTTCTTCTGCCTGAAGCTGAGGTGTGACAGGGATGATGTCCACGTCCCATTTGTGCTTAAAAGCATTCTGTTTGAAGCCAAGTACTACATCATATCCGAACTCATCGATAGACTCGTAGTTCATATTTTCAATAAACAGAGCCAGCTTGCGGTTTTCTACCTTTCTAGAGCGCTTTGTACTGTAGCCCATTTCGACAGCAGTGTCTAAAACTGTCTGACGAAGCTCCTCACTTATATCGCTGGCGCCATTTAATCCTTTTGAAACAGTGCTGATTGACACACCCAGCCGGGCGGCAATATCCTTAATAGTAGCCATAGTATTTGTCCTTTCTTATGTGATAATTAAATTATACATTTACTATCAGAAATAGGCAATATTTTCTGTAATAATTTTTTCGAAAAATATCTTTGAAACTGTGGTAATAACTACCAAAAAATGAATGTAAATTACGTGAAAAATGGCAAAAATGAGTTTGAAACCACTAAAAAGATTGACAAATCCGACAATAGGAAATAAAATAATCTCAGATACGAAAAAAACAGAAAATTTTTAGGAAAGAGGAATGGTAATTTGGAGGCCAAAGAAAATCTCAGAGGCTCCGGAATACTTCTTTCAATCTCGAGTCTGCCGTCACCATATGGTATAGGTACTCTTGGGAGAGAGGCTTACAATTTTGTTGATCTCCTTGGTGATTTGAAACAGAAGTACTGGCAGGTTCTTCCGGTAGGCCCCACCATATTTGGCGATAGTCCATATCAGCCATCATCAGGCTGTGCGGGCAATATCTATTTCATAGATTTAGATAAGCTGGTAGATGAGGGGTTGTTAGAGAAGGAAGAGATCCTGGGGTATAACTGGGGCACAGACGAATCAGAAATTGATTATGCAGCATTGCATCAGAACAGATGCAGGATTTTACAAAAAGCGTTTGAAAGATTTGATACAAATGCACAAGAGTTTCAGGATTTTGTAAAAAAACAGTCGGAGTGGCTTGAACAATATGCACTATTTATGACACTGAAAGCCGACAATTTATACAAAAATTGGAGTGAGTGGCCAAGCGAGTATAGAAATCCGCAAACGGTTGCGCTTGAAAAGTACCAAAAAAAGAATTATAATACAATTACTTTTTGGAAGTTCTGTCAATATAAATTCTTCGAGCAATGGGAGGATTTAAAAAATTATGCTAACTCAAAAGGTGTCTACATAATAGGCGATATCTCATTCTATGTAGGATATGACAGTGTGGATGTGTGGGCAGAGAGACAACTCTTTATGATGAGCGCAAACGATACACCAGAGTATGTTGCAGCTGCCGGTCCTGATAAGTATTCAGAGAGCGGACAGGTGTGGGGCAATCCGATGTATGACTGGGATGCCATGAAGGAGGACAACTTCTCATGGTGGAGAAAGCGAATGCGTGTATGCAGAGAACTTTTTGATATTGTCAGGATTGATCATTTCGCAGGAATTGTGAAAGCATATGCGGTACCGTACGGACAGGATAAGAGCCTATCCGGGAAATGGTTCAAGGGACCGGGACGCAGGCTTGTCAATGCAATTAACGAAGAGCTTGAAGGGGTTAATGTAGTGGCTGATGATTATACATCAGCAAGCCTTTTGCCGGGAGTGAAAAAGCTCCTTGCAAAATCGGGCTGGATGGGAACTAAGGTCATGATGTTCGCTTTTGATGGTGATCCGACAAACGAATATCTGCCACACAATTATACCGATTCACATGTAGTTGCATATATTGGCACACATGACAATGAGACGATAGTTGGTTCATTCGGTGACAAGACAGATTATGAGCTTGCTTATCTGTATGAGTATCTGAATATTGAAAATAAATCACAGGTTCCAAATGCTCTTATCAGGGAGCTGTATCACAGCACCGCAGAGCTGGCGATAGTCCAGATGCAGGATATATTAGAGCTTGGAAATGAGGCAAGGATGAATTATCCTTCGACAGTCGGACATAACTGGAGATGGCGCATGACAAGTAAGCCGCACAGATTGGACAACGAAAAGATAGCCTGGATTAGAAACATTGCGGTGGTTTACCGCAGATAATTAATTTGATATAAGTTGCACGGCAATTTATATATATACTTTTTTACATTTTATATTCAAAAAGGAGAGGAAGATATGAAGAAGAAAGTATTAGCATCTTTACTTTGCGCATCTATGGTAGCAACAATGTTTGCAGGATGCGGAAGCAGCAATGGAAATGGAACAGAGAAAGCCGACAAGAAGGCCGGCGGCAAGGAGACCATTACAGTAATGGGACCTGCAGAGGATTTAGACGATGCACAGGGCGCTTGGCTTAAGACAGAGTGCGAGGCATTCGCTAAGGCAAATCCTGATTTCAACATCGAGTTCAAGTATGTTACATCATCTGAGTCAGACGCAAAGGATGTTGTTACAAAGGATCCTAAGGCAGCAGCTGATGTTTACATGTTTGCAAACGATCAGCTTGAGCCATTAATTAAGGCAGATGCTATTGCCAAGTTAGGTGGAGAGGCAGCAGATTATGTTAAGTCATCTAACTCAGAGGCTATGGCTGCAACAGTTACATATGATGGAGACATCTACGCAGTTCCTTATACATCAAACACATGGTTCATGTACTATGACAAGAGAGTCTTCTCTGAGGATGATGTAAAGAGCCTTGATACAATGCTTACAAAGGGTAAGGTTTCATTCCCATTTGATAATGGCTGGTATCTCAATGCATTCTATGCAGCAAACGGATGTACAATCTTTGGAGATGGAACAGACAAGGCTGCCGGATATGACTTTGGCGGAGATAAGGGTACAGCAGTTACAAACTACATCGTAGATTTATTTGCAAATCCAAACTTTGTAATGGATAACAATGAGGGATCACTTGGTCTTGCTGGACTTAAAGATGGTTCTATCAATGCTTACTTCAATGGTAACTGGAACTATGACAAAGTTAAAGAGGCACTTGGTGAGGAGAACGTTGGTGTTGCAGCTCTTCCTACAATCAATATTGGTGGAAAAGACTGCCAGTTAAAGGCATTCTTAGGATCTAAGGCTATCGGTGTTAACCCTAACTGCAAGAACCAGGAAGTAGCAGTTAAGCTTGCAGCATTCCTTGGCAGCGAGGACGCACAGCTTGCTCACTTCAAGTTAAGAGCACAGGCTCCTGTAAACAAAGATCTTGCAACAAACGAGGAAATCGCAGCAGATCCTGTAGCAGCAGCTATGGCTAAGGTTTCAACTGATTGTTCAGTAGCACAGCCTATCATTGATATGTCAGGTTACTGGGATGCAGCTACACCATTCGGTGATGCTTTCCAGAACGGTGCAGAAGGCCAGATTACAAAGGACAATGCAGCTCAGAAGACAGAGGACTTCAATACTCAGCTTAATGATTCTCTTAAATAATTAAGTAGATCAGAATATGATTCCAAGGTTCCGGGCGACCGGAATCTTGGAATAAATTAGTTTAAAGGATTGGCATATATAATGCATGCCAGGAGGAAAAGTATGATAGGAGCAAACAAAAAGAAAAAAGTTTCGGAATTTGCTACTCCGTATACTGTTGGCAATGCCCTCACAAAAGGCGGAGCTACAGTTAAGCTATCGGCACTCGTAATGGGTCTTGCCAATATGGCTCATAAGCAGATCATAAAGGGTCTGATTTTTCTTGCTATAGAGATTGCATATATAGCATATATGGTTAACGCTGGTGCTTATTACATTTCCATGCTGCCTTCACTTGGCTGGAGAAAGCAGGAAGAGGTATTTAATGAGCAGAAGCAGATTTATGAATATGTTGCGGGCGACCAGTCAGTATTATTACTGTTATATGGCGTCATAACAATTGCCATCACAGTATTATTTATTTACATGTGGTGCGAGAATTTAAAGAGCGGATATAAGGCAGAATGCCTTTCAAAAGCTGGAAAAGAAATCAATTCTTTTGGCAAAGATGTCAAGGATTTATTTGATAAAAACCTACATAAGACACTTATGTTTCTCCCACTTATGGGAATATTTATTTTTACAGTTTTACCATTGCTGTTCATGATTCCAATGGCCTTTACAAATTATTCGGTAAAGGGTGATCATCTGGTATTGTTCGACTGGACAGGCTTCGCCTCATTCGGACAGGTGCTTGGACTTGGTGGTAAGCTTGGTAAGATATTCTGGAGAGTACTTGGATGGACAATCTGCTGGGCTGTATTTGCAACCTTCCTTTGTAACTTCCTTGGACTCATTCTTGCTATCGTTATCAATCGTAAAGAGACACATTGCAAGGCTTTTTGGCGTACATGCTTTGTTATCTCAATTGCGGTACCGCAGTTCGTATCACTCCTTGTAATGAGACAGATGTTCCAGCCACAGGGTGCTGTTAATAACCTGCTTTTGGAGTGGGGCTGGATAGATAACCCACTTCCATTCTGGACCAATACGATGTGGGCGAGAGTTTCTGTTATTCTCATCAACTGCTGGGTAGGTATTCCGTATACTATGCTTCAGGTTACAGGTGTATTACAGAATGTGCCTTCAGAGCTTTATGAGGCTGCAAAGATTGATGGTGCAAACGCAGCACAGATCTTCTTTAAGATCACACTCCCATATATCATGTTTATCATGGGACCATATATCATCACACAGTTTACCGGAAATATCAACAACTTCAACGTTATCTACCTGTTATCAGCAGGAAAGCCTACACCTGTCGGAGACAGTGCAGGAAAGACGGACCTTCTGGTTACGTGGTTGTACAAGCTGACTATTGATAATCAGGAGTACAATATCGGTGCCGTTATCGGTATCCTCACATTCATTGTACTTTCTATCGTAGCGCTTGTTACATACAGAAATACAAAATCATACAAGGATGAGGAGGGATTCATGTAATGAGTAGTGTAGCAAAAGCAAAAAGACCTATGTCTGCCGGACGTGCTAAGAAAGTAGCAAAGAATTCCCTTGTTCATATCATTCTTGGAATACTTGCTGTAGTATGGCTGTTCCCGATTTTCTGGATTATTATGACAAGCTTTAGAGCTGAGAGTGGTGCTTATACAAAGTACTTCTTCCCACATAGCCTTACATTTAGCAACTATACGAGACTGTTCACAGAGACTACACTGTTGAACTTCCCGAGAGCATTTTTTAATACACTGTTTATATCAGTGTTCTCATGCATCATTTCAACAGTATTTGTACTTTCTGTTGCGTATTGTATGTCACGACTGAGATTTAAGCTGCGTAAGCCTTTCATGAATCTGGCTATGATTCTTGGATTGTTCCCGGCTTTCATGTCAATGGTTGCCGTATACTTTATCTTAAAGGCTATCGGACTTACAGAGGGTAGCGTACTTCGTCTTTCACTGATCCTCATATACTCAGCAGGATCGGGAGTAGGCTTCTATATCGCAAAGGGATTCTTTGATACTGTGCCTAAGTCTCTTACAGAGGCTGCCATCCTTGACGGATGTACACAGTTCCAGGTATTTTACAAGGTTATCCTGCCACTCAGTAAGCCAATCGTAGTATATACAGTGCTTACAGCATTCCTTGCTCCATGGCTCGATTTCGTATTTGTAAAGGTTATCGTTGGTCCAAACGACAAGTATTGGACAGTATCTCTTCTCCTTTACAACATGCTTGAGAAAGAGTTTATAAACGGATGGTTCACAAGATGGGCTGCTGCTGCAGTTATTGTATCAATACCTATCTCAATACTTTTCGTCATCATGCAGAGATTCTACGTGGATGGACTTACAGGAGCTGTCAAAGGCTAATTTGGTTTTATTTAGGCCGCTGCACTTTTGTGCGGCGGCTTTTGGTTTATATTGGGTTGTGGCAAACTTTGGGGGTGTGTGGCAAACTTAGCACTTTCAGGTTGTGTGGTGCCGGTGTGGCACACAGTGGCAGTTCATATTTTTCTTCGGAACACACTGTGTACCCTCCGGCCGGAGGGTACCGTGTGCTAAGTTTGTTGCGACTTTGTGGAAGATGTGAGAATGGAGTCAACTACACACTTATGAGTAATGCTGGCTGCGTTGCAGCGGCGCAAAACATCCAATGGACGATTGTTTAGCGTGTACTGAAACGGAGTGTAGATAAAGTACGAGTATTGTGCAGTTTTGCGAATATATGTAGTGGTTCTTGCAGTTACAAATTTGCTCAGAATTTAGTTAAGAAAAGGAGTGCGTATGATTAATAATAAAATAGGCGGCCGCAATATGGTCGGCAGGGCTGTGAATAGATTGGCGGGCAGGTTGACTGCTGTGGCATTGACGGCAGCTATGGCGGTGTCGATGCTTGCGGGGTGTGCTGCGGGTGGAAAGAATACCGAGACGGCAGCAAAGAAGGAGTACAAGCCTTCTGCTATGGAGCAGATGAATGCGAAAAATGATCCTAATGTGATTCAGGACAATTACAGGACCTGCTATGAGGTGTTCGTATACAGCTTTTTTGACAGTGACGGTGACGGCATTGGGGATTTAAAGGGACTTACAGAGAAGCTTGACTATATCGAGGGACTTGGCTGCAATGAAATCTGGATGATGCCTATTATGCCTTCACCTTCATACCACAAGTATGATATTACGGATTATATGAATATTGACAAACAGTATGGTACTTTGGATGATTTTGATGCGCTCATTACGGAGTGTCACAAGCGAAACATCAATGTGATTATTGACTTTGTAATAAATCACACATCTAACGAGCATCCGTGGTTTAAGGCGGCTGCTGATTATATCAAGTCGCTTCCTGATGGGGCAGAGCCGGATTCTTCAGAATGTCCTTATGTGGATTACTACAATTTTAGCAAAACCAATGCCGGAGGCTACAACCAGCTGCCAGGCACGAATTGGTATTACGAGTCACAGTTTGTAGACAGCATGCCTGACCTTAACCTGCAGAGCGAAGCTGTAAGAGGGGAGATTGACAAGATTACATCCTTCTGGCTTGACCGCGGCGTGGATGGCTTCAGACTGGATGCTGTGCTTTATTACAATAATAATAACCAGACTGAGACTATAGATGACCTCACATGGCTTGTGAACAATGTGAAGAGCAAAAAGGCCGATGCTTATATGGTTGGTGAGGGCTGGACTACATACAGAGAGTATGCGAAGTACTATAAGAGTGGAATTGACAGTATGTTCAACTTTGATTTTTCACAGCAGGATGGATATATTGGAAAGGTGTTAAATGGTGCAGCAAATCATGGTGCCAGCACATACGGCAATGCTTTGGTTGATGTGGAAAATGAGATAAAGAAGTATACAGACTCATACATTGATGCACCTTTTTATACAAATCATGATATGGGACGCAGCGCAGGATACTACAACGGAGATAATGCCGAGGAGAAAACCAAGATGGCGCAGGCTATGAATCTTCTTATGCCCGGAAATGCTTTTCTGTATTATGGAGAGGAAATCGGCATGAGAGGCACAGCCAATGATGAGACGAAGCGTCTTGCCATGAGATGGAGTGGGGATTCAAAAGCTAAGGGAATGTGTGTGGGACCTCAGAATGCAGAAGAAACCGAGCAGACATATGATACCCTTGATAAGCAGATGGACGATCCATACTCTATTTACAACTTTGTGAAGCAGACAATATCAATAAGAAATGCTTTCCCGGAGATAGCACGAGGTACAAATACCTTCGAAAAGGATCTGTCAAACGAGAATGTGTGTATATTTACAAGAGAGTACAATGGTGAGAAAGCAGTGCTTGTATTTAATCCATCAAAGGATGAAGCAAGTGTGGATGTGTCATCATTGGGAGTAAATGATGCAGTTGCAATGCTTCAGACTACAAAGAAAGCACCATCGTATAAGGATGGAATGGCAAAGCTGCCGGCGTATTCGGTGCTTGTTCTGAAGTAAAACATATTTGATGAAAATAAAATTTAATTGTTTAAATGGATTTTGAAGAAGAAATATAAAAACCGCCCGACCGGGCGGTTTTTTAGCTATACCATTTTTTAAACTATACCATTTCTTTAAGCATATCCACAATCACTTCTCTGCAATAAGCTCCGAGATGCTTTTGTTCCTCTTTGCTGAGTGTTGCCGGATCAATAGGAGTGCCATAGCGGATAACCACATGATTCTTTTTGACCCATGGAAGGTGATCCTCAAATATTTCATTTGTTCCCATGATTGCCATTGGCACTATCTTGCATTTGCTCTTTGTGGCAATCTTGAAAGTACCTTCTTTGAAAGACGCTACCTCTGTCAGGTCCTCTTTGTTTTTGCAGCGTGTGCCCTCAGGAAATACACATATGCTGATGCCGGATTTGACCTGATCTATGGCTGCAAGCACGACCTTTAGTCCCTGCTTGATGTCATCGCGGTCCAAAAACAGGCAGTGCAGGCGTTTCATCCAGAGACCCAGCACCGGTATTTTTGTGATGCTCTGCTTTGAGATGTAGCCGGTTAAGCGTGGACATCTGGAGTAGGTGATTATGATGTCAAAGAAACTACGGTGATTTCCTATATATAGTACAGCCTCGTCCTTTGGCACATTTTCCTCCCCTATAAATTCAATGTCTGCTCCGCTTAGGAATATGATGACACGGAAAGCCCACTGTACCATGCGAAGCTGTGCCATATCGGCCCATGCCGGGGCAAATTTGTGTATTATCCACATGGCTCCGAGCACCGGAAGACCGAGCAGCAGATAGAAAAATACGAATATTACGATTAAAACTGAACGCATATTTGACCTCTCTTTTTCATAATATAAATTGTAATGTAACTATTCAGAACCATTAAGAATAAAATAGTTATAATGTAGTTCAATATTTGATATTATATCATATCATAAGCGATATGATAAGAAAGAGAGGGAAAAATGTCAGAAAAATTGAGAAAATTTCTGGTGATGGCTGCAGGTGTGCTTGTGATATTGGAAACGACAGTGATTTCGGGCTGCCACGCAAATATTTCAGGCACGGAGAGTGACAGGATGGTCGAGTACACGGTGATCTGCGGGGATGAAATCCCGGAGGAGTTTAAAAAGCAGATAAATGAAAACAAGGCAAAGGCGATGAAGCTGACGTACAAGGATGATGAATATTTATACATAGCGGAAGGCTTTGGCACAAAGGAGACCGGTGGCTACAGCATTACGGTTAACCAGTTTTATGTGAAGGATAAGGCAATGTATTTTGATACGCGTCTGATAGCCCCGGATAAGGGCGAGAAGGTCAGCAATCAGGCGAGTTATCCGTATATAGTAATAAAGACGGAATTGAGTGAAATGCCTGTTGTGTTTGAGTGAAAATTTCGTAAATTGTGTTAAAAGTTGCGAAAAAACTGACAATCAGTACTAATGCCCTATTGCTATCACTGCAATACTTTGCTATAGTAAAGTTACTAGATATTGTGGTGGCATATTTATATATTCAAATATATTGATTGATATAATTGTTGATTAATTTGACCTGTTTTATATTTATACAGAGATTGATTTCATATATATGACACCGTCGTTACAATACTGGTTACCATGAGGACTATAGTTATGTGCCAGTGGGCATACCCACAATAAGGAGGCTTAAAATGGAACAGACAGAAATTAGAAAAGTCAGAGCATCGATTCACCAGCAGTGTGGCAACAGGGTAAAAATCCAGCAGGATCTCGGTCGCAACAAGGTTGACATCCAGGAGGGTGTTATTCAGCAGGCATACCCAAGTGTGTTTACGGTTCTCATAGATGATGAGTTTGAGCAGAATCCGCCACAGCTCTTATCTTTCACCTACACTGATGTGATTACAAAGGATATAAGGATGCAGCTTTGCTAGTATCATGAAGTAAAGATGTTACATCTTTATTATAATGATCATGAATTTAAATATTTGCATCTGCATAAAGTTACTCCATCTTGAATATGTATTTTATATACATATTTGAAGTGGGGTATTTTTTATGGAATTAATTACACAAAAAATCAGACAATGCATAGAAAAGGTAAAGGATATGTCGCAGGTTGGCTTCGACAGGGATTATGTCATAAAGGACAACAAGCCTGATGTTTCCAAAGTGGTTTGCCAGAACGGGCAGGTAAAGCTTGACGAGATAAAAGCGTCAGGCGAGAATATCTGGCTGAGTGGAAGCATTGAATTTGAAGTGCTGTATACGAGAGAGGAAGTTTTTGAAGGCGATGAGCCGGAGGAAAATATCGGCGGAAACAGAGTGGAGCATATAAAGGATGCAATACCGTTTCAGGAGAAGCTTGTGCTTCAAGGAGTCTGCGAGAAGGATACGGTTCGTGTGTATACCGGGCTTGATGAGCTTACGGTTGGGGTTATCAATTCGCGAAAGCTCTCGGTCAGAGGCATTATAAGCGTGGAGCTTTATGGAGAGAGGGAAGAAAATCTTGAGGTTGCACAAAGGATTGATGACAAGGACGTGGAGCAGCTTATGGGGCAGATGAAGGTGCTTAAGCTTGACAGTGTTGTAAGGGATATTGTCAGAATTAAAAATGTCGTCACTTTGCCAAAGACCAAGCCGAATATATGCAAGCTCATATCAAGTCTTGTTGATATGAGAAATCTGGAGTATACATACGAGCGTGACCATATTACACTGACAGGCGAGTGTCATGCGTGCATAGTGTATCTGAGTGAAGAGCAGGAAATATGCTGCTTTGAGGTGCAGGAGGGCTTTTCAAATGAAATACGCTGCGAGGGTGATAATACCGGAAATATTGCCTGGCTTCGCACACAGCCTGCCATGCATCAGGTTGAGGCGGAAAATGATTATGACGGAGAGCTCAGGCAGCTTTCGATTGAGGCAGCGCTTGCGGTGGATGGAAAGGTCTGGAGTGAGGAAACAGTAGAGGTGCTCAATGACATGTACAGCGTATCATGTCCGGTAAAACCTGTGTTTGAAAAGATGAAGGTATGCAGCCTTCTTATGAAAAATGACACAAAATGCCGTATTTTGGAGCAGTTGTACAGAGAAAACAGCAAAAAGAGAATTTTAAGAATATGCGGTACAAAGACGCAGGCCGCTATTGCACAGATAAAAAATGCAGACACAGGAATTATTGTGTCAGGTGTATTGCAGGTGAACTGTGTGAATATTGTGGAGGATGATGGCTGTCCGATAGAGATGCATACAGACTCTGTGCCGTTTGAACAGTTTGTTGAGATACCCGGCATGGATGCCAACACCTGCTGCGAGGTAAATCTGCAGGTAGACCAGGTGCAGGTCAATCTGCTCGACAACAGCGAATATGAAATTAAGGGTGTTATCAGCATAAACGCTATTGCCCTGCAGCAGGATGAAGTGTCAGTCATAACATCGGTGGAGCAGGAAAAAATAGCGTCTGATACTGAAGAGGAAGCAGCTCTGGTTGGCTATATAGTGCAGAAGGATGATAAAATGTGGGACATTGCAAAAAGATACCGCACCACTGTTGAAAACATAATGGAAATAAACACTCTGACCTCAGATAGCATCAAACCTGATGATAGACTTATAATAGCGCGCATGTGAATCATAAATTAGGGGCAAAATACCTTTTAATCATATCATTATATAAAATGTGGAAAATTCTGTAAATTTACAAAAAGATGTGGAAAAAAGATTCATTTTGTGCGATAATATATCCGAATGTATATTGAACGTAAATTGTGGAAGGAAAGGTCAATCTGACCGTCGTATTACAGGAGGAATAAAATGAATCAGAAATGGACACGTGCTATATGTACTGTGTTAACATCGGCACTCGTTTTTACAGGACCGGCAGTAGAGGGCACTACATTTAGCGGATACATAAACAGTGGACTTGAGAAGGTATATGCCAAGACACAGAAGCAGAAGGATGCAGAGAAGAAGAAGTCACAGGCTGAGCAGGATCTCAAGGATAAGAAGAATGAGATTAATGGTCTAAAGGATCAGCAGCAGACTACTGCTGATGATATAAAGAATAAATCCGCAAAGCTTGATGAGATTCTTGCAGCACAAAAGAAGCTTCAGAAAGATATCACAAATAAACAGGCAGAGATAGAGCAGAATCAGAAGGATCTTGCAGCAGCCCAGGAAAAGCAGCAGGAGCAGTATGACGCTATGAAGAAGCGTATACAGTTCATGTATGAAAACAGCGCTGAGGACAATATCTGGACAGCAATTATTGAGTCAAATGGTATCACAGATATGCTCAATCGTATAGAGTACGTGTCAGATGTATATGATTCGGATCGTGCTCTTATGGATTCTTATCAGGCAGCAGTTGAGCAGGTGAAGGAGATTGGTACTAAGCTTGACAACGACATGAATGAGCTCACAGCCATGCAGGATGACTATGAGAAGCAGCAGGCAGATGTCGAGGCGGCTATAGTAGCTCTTGAAAACCAGAAGGAGCAGTATGCAAGCCAGATAGCTCAGGCACAGCAGCAGGCAGATAATTATCAGAATATCATTACGGCACAGGGCAAAATCATTCAGGAGCAGGAAGCAGCGGCAGCAGCTGCAGCCGCAGCCGCTGCCAGAGCGAACAGCTCATCAAGCAGTCCAAGCTATGATGGTGGTGGAGCCGGTAAGGGCGGAAGTATTGCCAGTGACTATGCAGCAGGCGGTGGAAAGAACCCGGGTGCTTCAACAGGAGTTTCAGGAAGCTCTGTAGTATCATACGCTATGCAGTTTGTGGGCAATCCATATGTATGGGGTGGAAACAGTCTTACAAACGGTGTAGACTGTTCAGGCTTTGTACATGAGGTATATGCACATTTTGGTATCAGCACACCGAGATATTCACAGGCATTTAAGTCTGTGGGACAGGCCGTATCCTTCGATAATATACAGCCGGGAGACGTAGTGGTATATCCGGGACATGTAGCTATATATGCAGGTGGTGGTGTTATAGTGGAGGCACAGTCCACAAAGGCAGGAATCACAGCAAACAGAAGCGTACAGTGTCATACAATACTTGCTATACGACGTCTTGTATAGGATGGTTAGGAGCCGATAAGTATATTTATTATACTTACCGGCTCTTTTTTCAGGAAACAAACACATTGCAATAAACGATAGCAATTTCCATCCATAAGGTGTATTATAGAGACAGACGGCACCAATTCGCACAAAACGAACTAGCAAGCCTGTAAATAAAGTAAGAAAAGCAGGAGGAACAAGCCATGCAGATGGAACAATTACAAAAAGACATGATTGCAGCAATGAAAGCAAGAGACAAGGTAAGAAAGGATGCTATATCCTCACTTGTATCGGCAGCCAAAAAGGCGGCAATAGATGAGGGCTGCAGAGACAATATACCGGAGGAGCTTGTCAACAAGGTCATCCTTAAGGAAATGAAATCCGTGAAGGAGCAGATTGACACATGCCCTGCCACAAGAACAGATCTGCTTGATGAGTACAATACCAGATATGCAATCTTTGAGGAGTACGCTCCTGCAATGATGTCGGCAGAAGAGGTAGAAAAGGAGCTCACAGAGCAGTTCTCGGATGTAATCGCAACAGGAAACAAAGGACAGATAATGAAGGCAGTCATGCCGCATTTCAAGGGTAAGGCTGACGGAAAGGTCATAAATCAGGTGGTTGCAAAGCTTTGCGCAAAATAAGAAAACACATCACAACAATTATACTTGCAGTGCTGGCTGTCATAGCCGGTGTGTATGCATATAATTATCATGATATGAAGCAGAATATTGTATACAATGAGCATCTGGATGACGTGGCTGTTACCGTGAATGGGAAAGAGCTGACACTGCGCGATATGGCATTTTATGTGGCATTTGAGGAGATGAATGTCGAGAAGCAGGCCCTTGTGTATGATTCCGGTAATCCAAACAAGTATTGGAATATCCACACAAACGGTGAATTTGTCCGTGTTACAGCGCGTAAAGCAGCTATGTCCATGGCCATTCACGATGAGATTTTTTATGAGATGGCCAAAAAAGAGAGCATTACACTTACTGACGACGAGAAAGAAGCTTTGAAAAACTCAGAGAAGGACTTCTGGTATGATTTGTCTGATATAGATGGTGCAAAGAAGCTTGGAGTCGAAAAAAATGACATTTACTCGTCCATGGAAAAGTCTGCAATAGCCCGGAAATATCAGGAAATATATGCAGGGCTTGACAATGCCGATATAACGGATTATGATTTCTCGGGAGGCAGATATAAGAAGCTGCTGGAGAAAAATAACTATAAAATAAAAGAAAAAGTGTGGAAAAGAGTCGATATGGGAAACGTTACTCTTGATCACTAGAAAGAAGATTTTATGTCAACAAAAATTGGAAGAAATGACCCTTGCTGGTGTGGCAGCGGAAAGAAATATAAGACCTGTCATGCGGCATTTGATATGAAGCTTGAAAAGCTTGCTGAGGCACATCATAAGATACCGAGCCATTCAATCATCAAGACACCTGACCAGATAGCGGGAATAAAGGAGAGCGCCAAGATAAATGTCGCAGTGCTCGACTACATAGGAGAGCATATCCACGAGGGTATGAACACCGCAGAGATTGATAAAATAGTCTATGATATGACCACCAGCATGGGCGGCATCCCTGCACCACTCAACTATGAGGGTTATCCTTACAGCGTATGTACATCGGTAAATGAGCAGGTTTGTCACGGATTTCCTTCAAAGGACGTCATCTTAAAGGATGGTGACATCATAAATGTAGACTGTTCTACAATTTTAAACGGATATTTTTCGGATTCATCAAGAATGTACTGTATCGGAAATGTAAGCCCGGAGAAGAAAAAGCTCGTTGAAGTCACAAAGGAGTGTGTGGAGCTCGGACTCAAAGAGGTAAAGCCATGGGGCTTCCTCGGAGATATGGGACAGGCAGTGCACGACCATGCATTTGCAAATGGTTACACAGTAGTGCGCGAAATCGGTGGACACGGAGTGGGACTTGAATTTCACGAGGATCCGTGGGTGGGCTACAACACCAAGCGCGGCACCGACATGGTCATGGCACCCGGCATGATATTTACCATCGAGCCAATGGTCAACATGGGCAAGGCCGATATCTACGTAGATGACAAGAACAACTGGGAAGTATACACCGATGACGGACTTCCATCAGCCCAGTGGGAAATCATGGTACTTGTCACAGAGGATGGCCATGAGGTGCTGAGCTGGTAAACCGGTAAGTACCCTAAATTTACCGGAGAGTATGCGGTGTGTTCCGAAGAAAAATATAAACTGCCACGGCGTTCCATAAAATGTGGATGCGATAATTCATAGCAAACTATCAATAAACTATCCGCAAATGGATGCCGTGGCTGATTTTATATTTTTCTGAGGAATATACTGCATGCTAGGCCGGTCCTCACAGCCTGAATATGCGAAGCCCCTATAAACTTGTATTCACCCCATTTATGGTCGCATTCTCATTCTCCCTCATAGGAATGACGAGACACTTCTCCCCATTGATGACCTGCGCATGAATCTGTGAAGCCTTCTCCGGCTTTACATGAAGCACCACATCATAGGTCTTAATTTGGGCAGTGTAATTATCAATCTCTTCCTGCTTCTCAAGAAGCTGTGAGGTGCGCTCTTCAATCTGATTATTTTTCTCCTGTATAACAGAATCCTTCTCCTCAAGCTGCGCATTTTTCTCATTGAGCTCAAGAGTTAAATCGCCGACCTGGCTCTCAAGAGCAAGCTTTTCCACGCGGATTTCATTAGCTGCAAGAGCCTTTGAATCAATGACATTGGCTGCGATAGGCGGCTTGTCACCGAAGGCCTCATTGACGGATTTTTCAATGCGTGAAATCTTTTCCTCAGAGACATGGCAGTCACTAAGCACCTTGTTCATAGCCTCGCTGTCGAGAATGAACGGATCGTCGTCATCATCGTGAGTCTCAGCGTAGTCATCGGCCATCTCGGACAGATTCTGCTGGATATCAAGCAGCTTGTCATCAGTGCTTTCGTCCTCAGCACCTAGCACGTTTCTGACGATTGAATGAAAAGCCATCTTCTGCTCAGTAGCTGTGCGCTCCACACCGCAGCCGAGGCCGTTTGTCATAAACTCAGAGTGAGGCTCCTTGGTATTTTTCGTATAGAAAAGAGTGGAGTGTATGTCAGTGCTCCTATCATTGAAGGCAGGGAATAAAAAGCCTGTCTCAGGTGCGCCGACTACCCAGTCCCTTATGCGGGCTCCGATACGCTGCTCCTTTTCCAGATAGCCAAGGCCCGGCTTTGAAAGTGTGACAGGGCAGATGGCGCAGAGCATGTATTTGTACACCTCCTCGGACTCATCCACGTTGATGTTGTCCTTTGTGCGTGTCATGACATCGTAGCTGTCGAGATACAAAAGAATCAGATAGTTTCCGGCCTCATCGTAGGTGTCGATGACCAGGTCATAGTATGTATCGAGCAGAGTCTCATCATTAAGCTCGCTGTCGCGAAGCGCCATGAGAATCTGCTGGCGGCCTCCGACCTCTTCCTCCTCAAGTGGAAACTGCAGATTGAGCAGGTTGTTTCCGAGAGTGCCGGAAAGCACCTTGTTTGAAATCTCCAGATATTTGTAGTATTCATCCTCCTCCAGAGTGAGAAATTTGCCACCGAATTTGCAGACCTTTTCATGGTTGCAGTCCACGTAGCAGCCGACCAGCCGGGTGAATGTTGCCTGGTCTTTTTTTAATCTTCGTTTTAGTTCCAATACTTCTTTTTTGTTCATATTATCCTCGCATTATTTCCATACCATTCAAAAATTTCCGTAATCACATTATATGTATGGAATAAATATTTGTCAATTGAGTGGCACTATTTGTTACTGTCCGGACGCAAGCTTGACACCACGCTGTCAATCAAGAAAAAAGATGACAGAGCAACCACAAAATGCTATAATTTAGGAAATCAACGGATTATGATATAAAGGCTGACACAGAGACATCCACAGGTGTCTCTGTTCTTGGATTGAGGCATATCATATATGGAGCAGAAAATGACAAACAATCACATTACAATAGGCATTCTCGCACATGTAGATGCGGGAAAGACAACCCTGTCTGAGGCCATGCTCTACAGCACCGGGCAGATCCGCTCACTCGGGCGCGTGGACCATCAGGATGCATATTTAGACAACGATGCGCAGGAGCGTGAGCGTGGAATAACCATTTTTTCAAAGCAGGCAAGGCTTGATATTTCGCGAGGTACAAATGCAGCAGATACAGCAGATGCAGGACGCACAGCAGGTAGAGCAGATGCAGCGCGCACAACAAATGCGGCAGATACAGCCGGTGCATGGCATGTAGTGATGCTTGATACACCGGGGCATGTGGATTTCTCGGCAGAGATGGAGCGTACCCTTCAGGTGCTCGACTATGCAATACTTGTAATCAGCGCAACTGATGGAGTGCAGGGGCACACGCGCACACTGTGGAGACTTTTAAAGCACTATAACGTGCCGACATTTATTTTTGTAAACAAGATGGATATGCAGGGCACGGATGCGGAGAAAGTGCAGGCAGAGCTAAAGAGCGAGCTGAGCGATTGCTGCGTGGATTTTTCTTCACAGGATTTATTTGATGAGCTTGCCATGTGCAGCGAGCCTCTTTTAGATGAATTTATGGAATCGGGAGAGCTTGTGGATGCACATATTGCGCAGGCGGTGGCTCAAAGGGAGGTGTTTCCCTGCTTTTACGGCTCGGCACTTAAGCTCGACAGAGTGGATACGCTGCTTCAGGGACTTTCGCGGTTTATGTGTGAAAGAAATTACCCTGACGAATTTTCTGCCCGCGTATACAAGATAGGCAGGGATGACAGAGGCAGCAGGCTGACATTTTTAAAGGTTACCGGAGGCTGTCTTAGGGTCAGGGACAAAATAGAGTATAAGGCTCATGGCGGTGACGAGGCGAAAGGTCATCTGATTGAGAAAATCGACCAGATAAGAAAGTATTCCGGTGAAAAATATGAGATAGCTGATGTGGCAGAGGCGGGTGAGATAGTTGCTGTCACAGGTCTTAGCTCGACATTTCCGGGGCAGGGGCTGGGTAGTGAGCTGCAGTCCAATATGCCAATACTTGAGCCGGTACTAAACTATAGGATGATTCTGCCGGACGATGTAAATCCGGCGGCATTTATGGAAAAGCTAAAGCAGCTTGAGGAGGAAGACCCACAGCTTTACATAGTGTGGGTGGAGGAGTTTAAGGAAATCCATGTGCAGCTCATGGGACAGGTGCAGATGGAGGTGCTTGTGCGTCTCATAAAGGACAGGTTTGGTGTTGTTGTCACGTTTGGACCGGGCAGCATTGTATATAAGGAAACGATAGCAAGGGCTGTCGAGGGAGTAGGACATTTCGAGCCGCTGCGCCACTATGCAGAGGTGCATCTGCTTTTGTCGCCGGCGGAGCGTGGCAGCGGAATCACAGTTACATCTACCTGCAGTGAGGATGTGCTCGACAAAAACTGGCAGCGCCTCATAGCCACACACGTTGAGGAAAAGGAGCACAGGGGCGTACTCACAGGCTCGGCGCTTACCGACGTGAAGGTCACGATTCTTACAGGAAGAGCACATGTAAAGCATACGGAGGGAGGCGATTTCCGCCAGGCTACATACAGAGCAATCCGCCAGGGACTTAAATCCACAGAGAGCGTGCTGCTGGAGCCATACTACAGCTTTATCCTACAGGTGCCGATGGAGTATGTCGGCCGTGCAATGACAGATCTGGAGCAGAGATTTGCAAGAGCCGAGAGCCCGCAGTTTGCCACAACCGCTGCGAGGGAGATGGCAACAATTACAGGAAAGGCACCGGTTGCGACAATGCAGGATTATGTGAGTCTGGTGCATGCGTATACAAAGGGGCTCGGGCACCTGACACTGGAGCTGTGGGGTTATGATGAGTGTCACAATCCTGCGGAGGTGATTGCGCAGATGCACTATGACAGCGAGGAGGATTTCCGCAATCCGACAGGCTCGGTATTTTGTGCGCACGGCTCAGGCTACGTGGTGCCGTGGGATGAGGTCCCGGAGCATATGCACCTGCCGTATGTCTACCACGGAGATGAGTCTGAGGAGGCACTTGCAGCGAGTGCCCGCACGCAGAATGCATTTTCAGCGGAAGATGCGCAGGCGCTTGCCGGAAACCGCCGCAGGACGAGCTTTGAGAAAGCTGTTTCAGGTATGTCATCGGTGGAGCTTGATGCGCAGCTTGCAGATGTTTATGCCAGGGAGTTTGGCATGGGCAAAAACGATATCGCAGAGGATCAGAGGCGCAAATGGTCAGGCAAAAAGAAAAATGAGTATGAAGGTCTAAGTGGTAAACCGCGCACCGTAAAGCATGATAAGCACGGCAATCCGATTTATCCGAAGAAATCCCAGGGGGAAGAGTACCTGATAGTTGACGGATATAATATAATATTTGCATGGGAGGATTTAAAGGAGCTCTCGCGCATAAACATTGATTCGGCGAGAGATGCGCTGAAGGATGTTTTATCGGATTATCAGGGCTATAAGGGCTGTCATCTGCTGCTGGTGTTTGATGCGTACAAGGTGAAGGGCAATGCCGGAAAGAGAGAGACCTTCCACAACATAGAGGTCGTGTATACAAAGCAGGACGAGACAGCCGATGCATTTATCGAAAAGACTGTGTTTGGCATACGTGACAGGTACAAGGTAACAGTGGCAACCTCTGACGGACTGGAGCAGCAGACGGTCATGAGCCTGGGGGCACTGCGAATGTCAGCCCGCGAGCTTAAGGAGCATATTGAGATGACGAAGCGTGCCGGGATGGAGGCATTCATATCAGGATAAGCTGGCATGAATGGTAACAATATGTGTATAAAGAGATGTGTATAAAGACATTTGTATGTCATAAGCTAAGATAAGGAGACAAGAAAATGGTAGTAAACGAAAGCATGTACCAGCTCGGAAGCGTGCGCTCAGCAATCAGGGAGCTTTTCGAGTATGGTAAAAAAAGAGCAGCAATTGTAGGCAAGGAAAATGTATATGATTTCTCAATAGGAAACCCGAGCATACCGGCTCCGCAGATAGTAAACGACACAATAAAGGAGCTTGTCACAGATTATGATTCTGTTGCGCTGCACGGATACACGTCAGCACAGGGAGACGTGGAAACGAGAGCGGCGATAGCTGAGTTTTTGAACAACACACACGGCACACATTTTAATGCGGACAACCTTTACATGACAATGGGAGCAGCGGCATCGCTGTCAATCTGCTTTCGTGCGTTGACAAGCGACGCATATGATGAGTTTATTACCATAGCGCCATATTTCCCGGAGTACAAGGTATTTGTGAATGCAGCAGGAGCAAGGCTTGTAGAGGTGCCTGCAGACACAGAGCATTTTCAGATAGATTTTGAGGCTCTTGATGAGAGAATCAATGCGCACACCAGAGGTGTCATAATCAATTCACCAAACAACCCATCCGGCACAGTCTATTCTGAGGAGACCATCAAAAAGCTCTCAGACCTCCTTGAGAAAAAGTCTAAGGAGATAGGAAGACCGATATTCATTATCGCAGATGAGCCGTACAGGGAGATAGTCTACGACGGAATCAAGGTACCGTTTGTGACCCAATATTACGACAACACACTGGTATGCTACTCATACAGCAAGTCACTTTCGCTGCCGGGAGAGAGAATAGGATACGTCCTCGTGCCTGATGAGGTGTACGATAAGGCGGAGCTGTATGCAGCAGTCTGTGGTGCGGGAAGAGCACTCGGTTACGTGTGCGCACCAAGCCTGTTCCAGAAGATGATAGTAAAATGTCAGGGGGCAACCGGTGATATCAATGCCTACAAAGAAAACAGAGACCTTCTGTACGAGGGACTCACAAGGATAGGCTATCACTGCTTCAAGCCGGACGGAGCATTTTATATGTTTGTAAAGGCACTCGAGGATGACAGCAATGCATTCTGCGAGAAGGCAAAGGAGGAGGATGTGCTCATAGTAGCAGCAGACGGCTTCGGCTGTCCGGGCTGGGTGAGAATATCATACTGTGTGGACAGGGAAATGATAAAACGCTCCATGCCTGCGTTTGAAAAGATATACAACAAGTATAATAAATAATAGTTATAAAAAATAATCCGAAAAAGCGTCGAAAATTGTCTAAAAAATATGCAATTATCGACGCTTTTATTATGCAATTTTCACAAAGTTGTCTCCGCGTGACCGCTGTGTGACCGTTGTGTGACCATTGTTTTGTATAATGGAATAAAGAGTGGGGATATAAATAAAATCATAACGGAATAGTTATAAAAAATACAATAGAAAAGGAGATATGAGAGTGTTTAATAAAAAACTTAACAGGGTACTAGCAATCATGCTAGCTTCTGTAATGGGTGCGACATCACTTCCGGCAACACCGGTAAGTGCTGATACACCATCTTCAGAGTATGATATATCTAACGACGCAGCTTCGGATGATATATCTGACAGTAAAATTCCAGATGAACAGGATTCGGATAATAATGCCACCGAGGAAAAACAGCCACAGCAGCTGACGGTAGAGTATACACCGGCGGATGATATTTATGTGGGGAACAAAGTTGTTCCGGTGGTAAAATCCGACAGGGCGGATGCAGCCGTTGACAATTTAAAATACACTGTTGTAGAAGGCAAAAATCTGATTGAAAAGGATACAGACTTTGCATCAAACGGTATATGGACAGCAAAGGATACCGGAACTGTAAGGATAAAGGTGACAAAAGCAGAAGATGACAAATATAAGTCAGCAGAGGCAGAATATACTGTTACCATCAAAGAATATGATTACAGCAGTATGAATAACAGCCTGACAGGGACAATGCTGCAGGGGACACAGTTTTATGTAGAAGCACCTACATTATCGCTGGCAAGTGACAATCAGGCGGTATATGTGGTTAGAAAAGGTGATGAATGGATTGAAGCTGATAAATATCAGCTTATGCCACAGCAGGGTGATAACAGACAGACTCTTGTAATAGCACGTAAGGACAAGGAAAGCGGAGCTATCACAGATATTGGAAGTCTGCAGCTCGACTACAAATATGATACACAGCCTCCAAAGATAACATTGAATCCAAAGGAGGATGATAAACCTGCTTTCACAAAGGATGCTGTGGATTATTATGGAAATGTCAGAAAAGTAGACATGAATATCCACGATGTCTCTTTGGATGATGGTTCCACACAGCTTTGGGTAAAGGTTGATGACCGGGAAGAATTCGATGTATTTGATGTCGATAATGCCCAGAAGCTGATTGATGCAGGAATAGAGTATAGTGACTGGATCGTGACAGGGGCTGATTATAGCAGCTGCATCACATTTGGTACAAAAGCGGATGAGGAACACAAATATCAGATAATCAGAATGTATGCGAAGGATCAGGCGGAGCATGAGTGTAATGATACAAGCTCAATAGAGCAGCCGTTTTATGTGGATAGAAAAGCGCCTTCAGGTACTATTGGATATGATGCTGATTTAATAGACGAGCAGAATATGGCCAGTCAGCAGGCAGCAAAGGTATATGGACAGCTGGAGGATATCAGCGGAATAAAGCAGGCATTCTACTATGTGAATAAATCAGATGAAAGTGGCAGTATTTTAAATGATGAGCAGGTAAAAGCACTTGATGATTCAGCATGGAAGCCGTTAGAGCTTATTGAGGATACATATGATGCCCGATATAAGTACAAGATTAATACATCTGATCTGAAGGATACTTCATATAACGTATATGTAAAGGCTCAGGACAATTGTAATGGCGAGACAGCATTTTTCTCCACAGCGAAGCTGGTTGTTGATACCCTGCCACCGGAGCTTACAGTGTCACAGGATACCATGACAGCAGCCAATGAAAAAGGCTGGCATAAGGATGATATAAGCTATATCGTTAAAGCAGCTGACAGCTTATCAGGAATTAAGAGTGTTGAATACACTGTATTTGACGGGAAAAAGAAAATTGTATCAGGACAGACTGTTGAGCTTGACGCAAGCGGGGAAGGAAGGATAACCATTCCGGCAGCAGAGCAGTTTAACGGAACGGATCTGATGCTTTCAGTAAAGGCAACTGATTATGCCGGACTTAAGACAGAGGTTACAGGTGACAGCTTCAAGTTCAGCATGGACAGTCAGTCACCTGATGTCATTATAGAGTCGGAAGCGGGTAAAAACAGAAAATATTTCAATGACGATGTCCGTATAAAAACAAGTGTAACTGACAGCATTTCAGGTGTTGTATCAGCAAAATACCAGATAGTGACAGATGATCAGTCAGTATCGGATGATGAAGGGGCATGGAATGAGCTTGATGAATCAGGAATCATAAATGTATCGGCTGAGGTTTATTTGGATAAAAAGACAGATGTATATGTTAAAGCTGTTGATGAGGCAGGAAACGTGACTGTAGCGGATTTGACAGCAAGCGGCAGCCAGCCATTTTATATTCATAAGGCAGCGCCTGCAATAACAGTGACATATGGTACACCTGAGCAGCCGGATCCACAGTGCATCCGCAGTGTAAAAGGCACTGAGTATTACAGGGAAAACAGGATTGCAACCATTTCGGTAAAAGAGAATGAGCTTTTCTTTGACCCAGATGAAACAAAAATCAATGTAAAGGTTGATGGAAATGAACAGACACAGTCAGATGCATGGTCTGAAAAGTCATACTGGGTAAAGACAGGCGAGGGAGCAGAAGCTGTTTACAGTAAGCAGCTCGTATTCAATGCAGGACACAAGTATGAGCTGAGTGTCAGTGCAAAAGATTTGTGTGGTAATTCAGATAATGGATTTGAGATAGAAGGAGACAAATCAGCAGAGTTTGTAATTGACGTACAGTCGCCGACAGGAAATATCAGGTTTGACGGACTTTCAACAGGCATGGATACCGTGTGGGATTTATTGCTGCCAAAAGACAAATATGAGATTTCAAGATTTGCTGCCAAGAAGGTCAATATTGCCGGACAGCTAGGAGATGAGCTTAGCAGCATCGAGTCGGCAGAGTATTTCGTTTCAGCAGAGGATGCAATAATTGACGTAGACAGTATTCAGGAGGCTGACTGGAAGACACTTGACAGCCTTAATGAGGATGGCACCTTCAGTGAACAGATAGACTGCGAGAACAAAAACTGCGTGGTATATGTCAGGGTTACAGATTTAAGCGGTAATGTTTCATATATCAGCACAAATGGATTGGTAGTTGATACATGCGCACCGGCAATATCAGTCATCACACCTGAGACAGCATCAGGAGTGTACAGTGCAGATGTGCCGGTAAGTATAGAGGTATCAGATGAGAATGCCACAGGAGTTGCATCAGGAATAAAGAGCGTAAACTATACGGTAACAAATATGGGACAGCCGACACAGGATGGAACATTATATAGCTATGATAAGACAGCAGCGGGCTTAAAAGATCTGGAAAATCATGTAACAGAGCAATTTGACATAAGCGCGGCTTCAAACAACAGTAATGAAGTGCGTATAGATGTTACCGCAACAGACAATGCAGGAACGGCATACACAGTAACAAAATACATAAAAATAGATACAACAGCACCAACAGTGCAGGTAAGCTATGACAATAACAGTGCAGATACATCATTTGGAGACACAGCATACTTCAAAGCACCGCGAACAGCAACCGTAAAAGTAACAGAGCGTAACTTTGATGCATCAAAGGTAGCAGCGGAAATAAAAGCCGCAGCAGGTAAGGCACCTGCTCTTTCAGACTGGAGCACAGAAGGTGGAAGCGGTAACGGTGATGATACAGTACATGTTGCAACAATATATTACGGACATGATGACGATTACACATTTGGAATCGGAGTAAAAGACATTGCGGGAAATGCCGCTGCAGGAGTGGATTATGCAAATTCTCTTGCACCGACAAAATTTACAATTGATACGACAGCACCTGTTATTTCGGTAGCATATGATAACAACAGTGCATCAAACGGAAACTATTATAATAACAAGAGAACAGCAACTGTGACAATCACAGAGCACAATTTTGATACAAGCAGAATAGTACTGAGCATGACTGCACATGATGCAGGAAAATCAGTAGCAGCACCGGCATTTGGAAGCTGGTCAGATAATGGTGATACACATACGGCAACATTAAGCTTTGATGCGGATGCCACATATACATGGTCACTTGCATATACAGACAAAGCCGGCAATAAGGCAAAAGACCTTGCAAAGCAGGAGTTCTGCATAGATACGACAAAGCCTGTTGTAACAATCAAAGGTGTAACCCCGGGCTCAGTAAACAATAATTCAGGAAATATGTCATTTGTAATAGAGTGCACAGATACTAATCTTGAATCCTTTTCACCGGTGCTTACAGTTGAGGTATATGAAAATAGCAGATTCGTAAGAAAAACGATTACCGGAAATGTGATATCAATTTCAAACGGACAACGTGTAGAGTTTAGAAATCTCAATGAGGATGGAGTGTATTCACTGACATGCCATGCACAGGATAAGGCCGGAAATTCTTATGAAACAGTCAATATTATAGATGCAGGCGGAAAGCAGGTGACAGAGACTGCAGGGCAGGGAGAAAAATTGATGGATTTCTCCATAAACAAAGGCGGTTCAATCTTCTCGCTGGATGACAATACGATGAAGCTTGTAAAGGATTACTATGTGCAGAAGGTATACCATGATGTGGTAGTCAGAGAGATAAATCCGGATGAAGTTACCAGCTGTACTGTCAAAGTAAATGGAAAAGCACTTAAGCAGGGAACAGACTTCAGTGTGAATAATGTAAGTGAAAGCGATGGCTGGCATAAGTACGAATATGTGATATCAAATGCGGTATTTGAAAAAGAGGGTCAGTACAATATCGTTGTGGAGACAAAGGACAAAGCAGATTCAGTTGCCTACAGTGATGTGAAGAGTGTAAATATTGAATTTATTGTGGACAAGACAGCACCTACATATACATTGACAGGCGTAGATGAAAACAATGAAAACTATATTGGCTCAAAGAATGCAGTATTGATGCCGAAGGATGATGGCGGAAAGCTTGGACGTGTAAAGATTACTGTAGTGGGCAAGGATGACAAAGAAAAAAAGGTTATCAAGGAAATGTCGGGAGACGATATGCTTGACTATCTGGACAAGCATGACGGAAAGATAGAGTTTGAAGTACCTAAGGAGGTGCTCTCTGCAAAAGACGGTGATTCAAGGCTTATGGTAGAGTGTGCAGACTGTTCTGTTGACGAAGGTGGAAAGACCAATAAAGTGAAAAAAATATATGGTAAGGATACAGAAGCAGATACAGAGATTGCCGAAGATGATGTACCTATGGAATCAAATTCGTCAGATGTCAAATCAGTAGAAACAAACAATGATAAGGCAGTATATATAATTGGAGCAATAATATTATTTGTACTTATAATTGCTATATTGATAATCGCTTATTACATGAGAAAAAAGCTGAAAGAAAAAAAAGACAATGATGAGCAATAAGATAATTATCTATGTGTTTACATCACCATGTGGTGGTGTGGGAAAAACAACAATGTCTGTGGCATGCGCGAAAGCGCATGCCCTTCAAGGCAGACCTGGCAACGAAGATTTTGAATTCTGGGAGGAGTGTGTATGAGATTTGAAATAGCAGCTGACACGGACAGAGGAATCGTAAAAGAAACTAATCAGGATAGTCTGCTGGTAAAGTGCTTCTCAACATGCAAAGGAGACATGGCATTTGCAGTATTATGTGACGGCATGGGCGGCTTATCGAAGGGTGAGCTGGCCAGTGCCACTGTAGTCAGGGCATTTGACAGATGGAGTGACGAGCAGCTGCCTGAGCTCTGCAAATCGTCGAACCCGGATATTGACAGTCTGATTCTGGAAAGACAGTGGGATGAAGTAATACAGCAGCAGAACGAAAAAATAAAAGCATATGGCAAAGCACATGCAGTAAACATGGGAACAACCGTGGTAGCGCTGCTTGTCACGCAAAAAGCCTACTACATTATAAACGTGGGCGATTCCAGAATATATAGCCTTTCAGACCATATAGAAAGGCTTACGACAGACCAGACATATGTACAGCGGGAAATTATGAATGGAAATATGACACAGGAGCAGGCTATGAGAGATCCGCGAAGGAATGTACTGCTGCAGTGTGTCGGGGCATCAGCAGAGGTAAAGCCGGAGTACAGGACCGGGGCAATGAAAAATGGAATGTCACTTCTGCTTTGTTCAGATGGCTTCAGGCATGAGGTATCAGAACAGGAAATCTATGAGATGCTGAAAACGGCAGCAACTGTAGACGGGCAGAATATGCACGACAGACTGGAGCAGCTCATCAGACTCAGCATGCAAAGAGGAGAGCGCGATAATATAACAGCAGCGCTCATAAAGGCACAGTAGGAGGAATAGATGCTTGAAATAGGCTCTTTAATTGACGGAAAATACAAGATACTAAACGAAGTTGGACACGGCGGAATGAGTGTTGTGTACCTGGCTATGAATGAAAGGGCAAACAAACAGTGGGCAATAAAAGAGGTCAGAAAGGATGGAGTAAAGGATTTTGAGGTGGTAAAGCAAAGTCTTGTTGCGGAGACCAATATGCTCAAAAAACTGAGCCATCCCAGTCTTCCTGATATTGTCGATGTCATAGATGAGGATGACAGATTCCTTATCGTAATGGATTATATAGAGGGAAATTCTCTCAAGACAGCATTGCAGGAGTACGGAGCCCAGTCGCAGAAAAATGTGATAAAGTGGGCCAAACAGCTATGCGACGTTCTTGGGTATCTGCACTCACAGAACCCGCCAATCATATATCGTGATATGAAGCCGGCAAACATAATGCTAAAGCCTGATGGAAATGTGGTGCTTATAGATTTTGGAACAGCAAGGGAATATAAGGAAAATAACATAGAGGATACGACATGTCTTGGCACGATGGGATATGCTGCACCGGAACAGTTTGGTGGAATGGGACAGACAGACGCGAGAACAGATATATATTGTCTGGGAGCCACAATGTATCATCTTGTTACGGGAATGAATCCCTGTGAGCCACCTTACGAAATAAGGCCGATCAGAGAAATTGACCCAACATTGTCAGGTGGTCTTGAACGTATTATTACAAAGTGTACACAGCCGGATCCAAACAACAGATATCAGAGCGCAGCTGAGCTTATGTATGACCTTGAGCACTATACAGAGATTGATGACATGTATAGGAAGAATCTAAAGAGAAAGCTTGCGGTATTTATCACCACATCAGCTTTGACGCTGCTGCTTGGAACAAGTACAGTATTAAGCTATTGTGCGGCAGAACACAAAAAAAATGAAAACTATAATAGCATATTAAAAGAAGCGGATACCTATGACAATTATGACAACGGATATTACACGGCTATAGTAACCGACCCGACAAGGACGGAGGCGTATCTTAAGCTGAATGACAAACTGACAGACGATTTTGTACTGAACAGGGATGAGGCGCAGATATTGAACAGGCTGATGGTAGGTATAGATTGCAAGGACCACAATGGCCGGGGGCATACATATGATGTCATGGCAAAGCTGAAAGAAAAAAATCCAAAGGGATATGAGGATGTATGCTATAAGATTGGTGAAAGCTTTTTATTCTACTACGAAATCAATGTGGAAAAAGACAGATACTCCAGTGCGGCGCAGTGGTTCAAGGAAGTAAAGGAGAATCATCCGGAGGCAGGAATATACTGTGAGATATCAGATTGTCTGACACTGATTAGCCAGTATGATGGAGCAAAGATAAAACAGACAGAAAAAACATATGAAGAATACAAAAAGCTATGGAAGCAAATAAATGAGCTATATGCAAAATCAGAGAATTTTGACAGCTTAGACGCAAAGATTCAGGTGTGGAATGAGATAGATGATATAGTTGACACAAATATCACATCATTTATAGCAGTGACAGATAAGGATAAAGTTATGGATTTATTACAGACAATAAAGGACAAAACAGAAAAGCTGGATAAATCCATAATGCGCGAGCAAATAACAGGATTGCAGGATAATATAGACAAAACAATTGAGAAGGCACAGAGCGTGAAGGAGGAAAACAAAGATGACTTATAATCAGTACAGGATGATATTTTACGTATCCTTCACCGCATTTGCCATAATGCTTATAGCTTCAATAGTCATACTTATAGTGCTTGAAATACCTAAGGTCATAGGTGCACTTACCGGAAAATCTGCCCGGAAAGGAATTGCAGCAATTGTACAAAAGCAGACAGCGGGACATATTGACATAACATCGTCCGGTCCGATAGCACCGTCATATAACCTGGCAGGGGAGAATAAGAAAAAGCCGGGATATACACAAAATATAGATGAAACTACTGTGCTGGATGCACCGACAGAAGTATTGCAGGATGAAACCACAGTATTGGAAGATATAACCGAAAAGCTGCAAAAAACCAATATCAGGTTCGAAGTAACAAAGAAAATAGAATTTTTACATACGACAGAATGTATCTCATAAGGAATGGAAAATAGCGAATGTCTAAATTAAAAGTAAGCATAAAAAAATCGACCGTTACTGCCATGATGAAGGCAGGACGAAAGGAAAGAATAAATGAAACCGAACTAAGTCAGCTAGCCAGAATAAAACCATGTGGAATCATGCATGTGACAAAAACAAAAAAAGACAGTGTCATATATACGTGCCCTGCAAATATAAATCTTACCGATAGATTGAAAAAAGCCATAAGCAAATATGATTTCTTTTTCATGATTGAGCAGATAGTAATAATGGTTGAGGATGTATACAACAACGGACTGAACGTAAACAGTGTTCGTTTTAATATGGATGACGTATACATAAACGAGATGACAAAAGAGATGTACTTTATATATTTTCCGATAGTAGGAGGACAGGAAAGTGCAGATATTGTCGGGTTTATAGAAAACATAATCTATACAATGACACCTGTTATCAATGAGGATACGAATTATATATCCAGATTTATGTATTATGTCAGAAGCTTCCATGGCTTCAACGGCAATGCAATAGAAAAATATATCTCACGCGAAGAGCGTGCAGTTGTGAACGTGCTGAAAAACAAAGCAGTGACAATGCAGCAGACAATGCAGCAACAGATAATGCAGCAACAGATAATGCAGCAACAGACAATGCAGCAGGTAATGCAGGGCAGCATGGATGGAACTACAGTGTTGTCAGATGATAGCATATCCATACAGCAGATACAGCAGATGCAACCGGTGAACTATCATTTTGCAAGTCTTACAAGGCAGGTAACAGGTGAAAAGATAGAGCTTGGCAAACCGTCGTTTGTGCTGGGAAAGAATCCGGAAAAGTCAGATTATGCGGTAGCAGGCAATACGAATATCAGCAGGGTGCATGCAGTGATAACCATGCGAAACGGACGTTATTATGTAATGGACCAAAATTCTACCAATGGCACATTTATCAATGGAAGGATAATAAAGGCGGGGCAGGAAACAGAGATATTACCGGGAGACTGTCTGATGTTAGCTAATGAGGAATTTATATTTAATGAATAGCTTTAAATATAAAAGGTGAGGAGAATAATACTATTATGGAACTAAAAGAATTAAGTCGCAGAATATCAAGGTACCGGGCAAATGTAGAAAATCTGCAGCTTGAGAAAAACAGGCTGCTTAATGAAATAGATGCTTTGGATCAGGAAGCATCGAAAATAAAGGAATATAAATGGCAGGCGCAAAACCGGTTTAAATGCAGAGTTGATAATATAGCCGGCATGGACAGATATAGCAGTCGTAATATAACAAATCTGAAGGGCAGGCTTAAGAGTATTAATTCATTAAACGACGGAAAATCGTATGTAGCCAATGCGATGAATGCTATAGATTCAATGCTGAGAGATGTAGAGAATGCAATCAGGAGCAGAAATGACAGGATATATGAAATAAATCAGCAGCTGTGTACATATGAGGACAATATAGAGCAGCTGAGAATAAAAAAAAGAAGAATGGAGAGTAAGTAATGGGACAGTACAATTTAAGGTTTGAGCAGGAGGAATTTACAGAACTTGTGCGTTTATACTCAGAACTTGCAAAGATTGCAGATAGACAGATGAACGAATATCAGATGATACTTGATATTATAAACACAAATGCAGTTATAAGCGGTGAATTGCACGATAAGCTGGAAGTGTACGAGGATGCTGTTCATACATATCAGAGTATACTGGGAGAATCCTTCAGGGAAATGTCAAAAAAACTTAATGAATTTGTGAGAGATGTAGATGAGGCAGATGGAGATATATATGGTATAGGAACATATGAAGCGTATTAGAAGGAGGGGTGACGCATAATGAAATTTAAGGATTTTACGCAGGAAGCATACGATGACATACAAAGCTATATGGGAGGAGAAGAACAGTGGGAGGAAATAAACAAAACCTACGGGGTAGTGGAAAACAAAGGTATATTTCAATATGATTATGAATCACAGCTAAGAAACGCGGCAACACAATATCAGAGACAAAATGAAGAGGCAAGCAATAGTGTAAGAAGGATGTTTGATAATGTAAATGGTGTGGATGATATATATGCAGCCAGGTTTCGGGACGAATATATGGACTTGGAAAGATTCAGCACTGCAATTAAAGAACTGGCAGCTCTTATTAATGTAAGATCCGTTGAGAATATATATACGATGGATTGCCGGACATTGAAAACAAAAGCCGGTAATATACAGGCAAAAGTGGACTCGAAGATAACAGAGTATTATAAAGAGCGATTCTATTCAGTGGATTCTAATGGAAAGACAGTTATGAACTGGGACGAAATAAACTATGAGATGCGGAAGGAATTTGTACCAGATGCAGAGATGCAGGCACTTGTATCAGTATTTCCAAAGCTGTCCACAGATGATGAGGAAGAAACCATAGCAAATATAGAGAACATGTTGCGCGCAGGTTATGGAAACGCCAAGGATGATGAGTGGATAGATAATGCAGATCTGGAAGACCCTAAGTATTACAGTGTGAGTGTCACGAATACATTTAAGAGGGCGGTGGATATATATAAGACAAGTATGGATATAATTGACTATTACAGCGAAAAATGTGCATACAGAAACGACGAGATTAGTGATGAAGCGCTTGAAGAGATGAAAGAGCAGTACAGAGTGTCATCCCTGTTTAAAGCAATGGTTGATAGCTACCCGACAATTGGAGTTGCATATAATGGAAAAAACGATGGATTTACAATACATTCCGATAAAGAGAAAAATGTGACCGTATCCGTATGCCTGAAAGAGCTGCCGTTTGATGTAAGCATATGCAAGATTACAGACAGCAATGACAGGGAGATATTGGACAAATATTATAACGTCAAGGTAACAAATGGAACTATCAATGAAAAAGTAGGAAAAGAAAATGAGAAGGTCAATCAGATAGATGCGTATGGAATGGTAGATAATCAGATTGTAAGCCATGTACTTCCACACGGCATGATTGAGAATACAAAGCAGAATCTTGAAAATCAAAAGGAAGAGGAAAAGACTGAATGCAGGGTATTTTTTGATGTAACAAGTAATACTTTAAAAGGTAAGATTATTGATGAAGCTATAGGCCTTTCAGCGGTAATAATAAATGAAACCGTAGGAGATAAGATTAACAAGGCTAACGCAGCAATAAATTATTTGAATGACTTAAATGCAGCATATGATGAAAATAATGAAAATATACAAAATAATGCAGAAATTGATGAGGCAAAAGACAGACTGACAGAAACAGACTTTACATGTCAGGACATGATAGAAGATGCCAATTATTTCGGTATGGATATGGAGATAACCAGGGTAGGTGACACCTATATCTGTGAGAATATCACGACGGATGTGGAGAAAGTGACGAAGATGGTGGATGCATATAATGCACAGGCAAAGCCGAAACAGCAGGTAAGTATTAAGGACCTAGAAAAATATGCCAGGGGAGCAGGCGATAAAAATCAGAGAGAGGATGACGAAAGTTATGAGGCTTTGTGTCGAAGAGTATCAAACTATATTAAGTACGTTATAAAAAATTGAGATAACAATAAATAGGCATGAATGCAACGCATACAGGGAGGAAAATTTATTATGAAGAAAGCAATATCAGTTCTTATGGTAGCAGCATGTATGTTATGTATGGTGACAGCATGCGAAAAAAAGGATAAGAAGGAAAATGACACATCAGCAGCTCAGGCAACAGAAACAGATTGCACGGCAGCAGAGCTTGTGACCACAGAGCCGGAAGGTGAAATCACGATATCAGAGATGATAGATCAGAGGATTAAAGAGGAAGGAAAGATAACTTTATATAGGATGCGTATTGCCGAATCAAATTCACCTGTAGAAATAACAGAGGATTTAAAAGTTAAGATTATCTCATATGATGGAGATAAACTAACAGGCTATAAGAATCCTGATGATTTCCTTATGGAGACCAGACTTGGTGACATAATACATAATAAAGTGGATTATTCAACATATAATATAGGCGCATATGGTGCAAGTTGGAAGTGGCATGATACCAAGTATGGATATGAAAAGTATACAGCTGAGGAAAGGTATGTACAGCGCGAAATCACTACAGATGATTCTGGCAATAATACTAAGGTGGAGACACTGTATTCGTATTCAAAGGGAACTCTTTATACAAGAGAGGAGGGAAGTGAGGTATGGAACCAGACAGAGAAAGAGGACAGTCTAGATATAGTATCATTTGGAACATTTGAGAGGATAAAGCTGGATGGAAAAACATACATGACATTCTGCGTAAGAAATAATCTGGATTTGATAGAGTATGATATAATTCCGGACAATAAATTCACAGAGAACAAGACAGTTGTATATGACACTCCGGGAACGGAGAAAACCACAGTCAATACAGTGGATTACCTCAAAAAATACCAGGCGGTTCCCCAAGAAGAACTGGAGCAGATGATAGTTTTCCCGGGCAGCAAAAAAGCTGAAAGCTCACAGGCTGCAGATTAAATACGGTATGATTGCTTATGCCAACAAGTTTGCAGAGCTCAGACCTTTATTTGTAAAAGTTTATCAGAACAAGAGGAGAAGCAATATGGCAAGTCTGTTAGAACGATTAAAATATATAATAGAAGATATTTTTGGAAAGAAAACCTATGCAGAATCTCAGAGAGATAAATATAAAAAAGTAGTAAGGAATTTGGAAAAAGAGTTAAAGAAAACAGACAATTTAAGTGATGTTATGGCTCAATTAGCAACAGATTACAATACAATGGAGATGAATCCGGATTCTGCTCAGGGAAAACTCAGCGACACTTTTGTAACAAAGGAAAGTGAAAATCGCGAGGCAGTAGAAAAACTGGGGGCTGATTTTAAAGAAATAATTGCAGAAGTAAAATCAAAATTGGAATTTGCAAGAAATGAATATAATTACTGGTGTGACGAAGCAAAACGTGAAGATGAGGAGATGAAGATATATCAGCAGCAATATTATGAAGAGGAAGAGAGATTAAGAAGAGAAGCTTTGGAGGAAGAGGCAAGGCGAAAAAGAGAAGCGTCATAGATTGATTAGTTATGGGAAAGGAGAATGTATGCAGGATTTTAAAATGTCAGGAAGCAATATGAATGAACTGCTGACTAACATGAAAGCAATAAAGGAAAGAATAGATGATTCCTACGATGAATTGACCCGGCTTATGTTGCGTATTGAGAGTGATGAATTGTGGAAGGGAAAAGAGAAAACTACTTTTATGGCATATATGGGGCTGATGCAACAATATCATAAAAGTTTTTCAAAGGCTAACGATGACAATCCGGTGCAGCAGGCAATCGAAGCATTAAAATCTCATGGTGACAGAGTAGATGATTTTTATGATGAATTTCAGGAGTATAAGGATATGGAGGACATGCAATGAAATTTACAGAGCATGAAATGGTGTTTTTTAATAGTATTACAAAAGGAAATGATGTATTTGGAATTCCATTAAAATTCCGGACACAGAAAAGTCACGAAGAGGAAGTTAAAAAAACTATAAATGGATTGATAGAAAAGGGTGTGCTTGCATCTGAAACAGAATTGACGAAAATGGGATTTTTGCCGGCAAGAGCATTGGAATGTTATAAGGAAAGCCGGAATCATATTATTATAAATTATTTACATATTGCGCTTTTGGAACAAAGAGAGGCGATAGTGATTATTCCCTTGAAAAATAGAGAATATGAGATGTTACGGCTGCCGAGAGTCGCTGTCTTATATTTATTATTGAAAATATATCCGGTATTACAGACTGGAACAGTATCAGAAAAGGAGCTTTTACAGCTGCAAGACATTGATTCTTTTTTAAGAGAAGTAAAAGACTGCAAAGAGAATATCATGATAGGAGAATTTCAGGATAATGCATTAACAAAAGAATGGCTTTATTATTGGAAGAATAATCAGATATTTGAGTATGACCTGAATCGGCAGATAAAAAGAGGAGTGGGTGCAGTACAGGTAAGAAGAGAATTACTGAGACTTCTGGCAATTGATGAGGAGGTAAAAAATTATGCGTAGTAGCGTAGATACGGCCTGCAGCGGATCCTCAGAAGAAATAAAAATAGGTGCCGGTGTTTTGGATTATATAAGTGAATTGGGAAATATCCAGGCAAAGATTTTGGAGGCATATACCTATAGTGAACAGTGTGTACAAAATATAGAATCAGAGGATACATATCAGGGGGAGGCCAGAGAGGAGATGCTTGCATTTTTTAAATCCCTGGCCAGTAATATGCAGAAAATGACATTTTTGTATCAGGCGGCAGGAACGTACATTCAAAATGCTTATAATACTATGTATTATAATGAAAAGCAGGTTGTGGAATGGGTCATTGGACAAATTGGAGGAAATGAATAAAAGTTATGGAAGAAGAAATAAAAAAAGCATACATGGATTGGAGTGAAAAAGGTGTAAGCTATTTAAATTGTATGTATGTGTATGATACAATGATGGATGTGGACGAGGCACTGCAGACCTGTGATACCATTTTAGATGAAATTGACCTGGGAATTGACTATACATCTAGGAAAAAGGATATTGACAGGCTTTTAGAGGGGCATGGAACCCTTCACCGTTATATTGATGTCTTAAATTGTTACGTGGATGATAAGCTGGATCAGCCTTTAAAGAAAGATTTCAAGAAAAATGCTACAGAAACAATCAGCCGAATCCATCTGGAAGACTTTGAGGTAGATAATACACTGGGACTGACAGAAAACAATTATATAACCGGCGGAATGGGATATGCCGGAACCATGGTAGAACAGGAAAAAGCAAAGCTGACTTTTGCAGATTTTATTGGAACTTCTGACGGAAAGGCGGATGGAAATGGGCTTCATATATCGTATACCAATGGAAGTGTAGAAGATTTTGCAAGTATTTTTGCAGCACAGTATGAGGCAATGAAAGCATCCGGAGCTTTGGGAGAAGACAATAATCTTACCCAACAGGAACTTTTGGAGCAGTTTTATAGGCAGGGAGAATTTACCCATGACAGCAGTAACCCATTTTTAAACTTTGTTTCGTCCGTGTTAGATATCACAATTATCAAACCTGTTATAGAGTCATGTATTGGAGAAGACCTGATAACCGGAGAAGACCTGACAGACATGGAACGTGGACTTAAGGTGGTCTTTGCAGTGGTGGATTTGGTTACGCTTGGAGGAGCCATTGCAGCAACAAAGTTCTCGGAAATGGGATTAAAAGAAGGACTTAAGGCATTTGGAAAAACAGCTCTGATAGATTTTGCAGGAAATACAGCAGCCTGTGGTGTGGGAGCACTGGGAGAAACCTTTGACTGGCCGGTGCCTGTAACAATGATGCTGAGTCTTGCAGCAGGAATCACGGTAAGTATTTCGGGAAATAAGTTGTTATTTAAAAATGCAGATGGGATAGAGATTGGGGCAAAGACGCTGAGTGATGCTGAGGTTAAAAAAATCGGGGATGTGTTGGATGAAGGACTAGATATAAATTTTGTTAGCGAAGACCTTAATAATATATTAAAAAACAAGGGAGTAACGTTGGAAGAATTTAATGCATTACGATTACGGGATGTTTCAACATTGTCTGAAGAAGAAAGAGTAATGCTTAGGAAAATAGGGGAACAGCTAACAGAGGATGAGAGACTAAAACTTATTGGAAAAAGTACATGGGATAAAATTGTTAATTCGATTAGTAGTGAGGATAGGAAAAAGATTCAAGGATGGAAATTTACACCGAGTGATGAATTGTATATAAAATATAAAGAAATTTATGATAATCCTAAGTATTATAATCAGAAAACAGGTGAAATTCATTGGCCACCAAATGATGGTTTTAAGGAAGGAAGTAAGTGTAAAAAGGTTATACCCGCTGATACACTATTTAAGAGATATGGAGCTAATAACGGAGAATTTTTAGGAAACTCAGTAGATTCGTTTGAATCAAGGGCATTAGCACCTCATAGTGAAGGGGCAGAAATTCATTATTATCAATTAGTAGAAGATTATGAATTTACAACTGGAAAAGCTGCACCTTGGTTTGGAAGTGAGGGAGGAGCACAACAGTATGTTGTTTATAAGCCAGATGGATCAAAGTATACTATAAAAGAGTTGGAAGAAGCAGGTATAATAGAAGATGTCACAGAGTTGGTAAATAAAGGAGAGATTGTAATTGAGTAATGCACAACACGTATTGAATAAAGAAAATCTAAAAATAGAAAACAAGATAATTACAGAGATGAAAGGGAAAGTAGACCTAGAAAACTATATTTCTATAGTCAATGAAAACGATGTATATGTTGTTAATGAAAATCATCGCGGTAGCAAAAAAGTAAAGTATACAACGGATAATTATGAAAAGGCAGTTATATTTGGAATAGTAAGTTACAAGAAGTTAAATGATAAAATTATAGATCGAGAAAAGGTAAGAGAATTGCGTAAAGCAGTTAATGAAAATGATATAAAATTTGTAAACCAATGTTTTGATGAATTTACAAACATATTTAGTGAAGGCTTCTTTCAAATAAACAAGATATGTATTATAAAAGAGGATGAAAAAGCCAATGTTATTTTTAATGACAACAAAATAGTTGAAAAAGCGTCATTAAGTAGAGCCTTTGTAGCAGCTTTTAACTATTGTAAAAATTATCAAAAAATTATAGACTTTTGTAATAAGTATAAGGAAGTGTTAAAACTATTAAGTATTGATGAAAATGATATTGTAAATGCATATATGTTTTAGTAATGTTATGAATACAAGAAAACGATGTTGTTAATATGTTTGCCTCTAACTGGGCAGTAATGATAACGATAATGTTGGAGTTGCAATAGAAATTACGGTGAGAGTTATATAGGTGTAGAACGTATGGAATTATAAAAAACATTAAAGCTAATGTAGAAAAAATGAAGAATATTATTTTGTGAAAAACTCCTTAAGCAAGACGTGGAGATTATAGAGGAAAAAGAGAAGATAGAACTATAGACAGGATATAGTTTTATGGATATTAGGAAATGCAACCTGTGATGTGGGAGCACTGGGAGAAACCTTTGACTGGTCGGTGCCTATAACAATGATGCTGAGTCTTGCAGCAGGAATCACGGTAAGTATTTCGGGAAATAAGCTGTTATTTAAAAATGCAGATGGGATAGAAATTGGGTCGAAGACGCTGAATGAAAGGGAGTGGGAGAGCTTCAGAGATTTAATGTCACCAGAAGAAGCGGCTAGATATGATAAATATTGGAGCTTAAAAGAGACTACCTGTACAAGTGATGAATTATATATATATTTAAAGAATATTGATACAGATTATGCAGAAACTTTTTGGAAAACGGGAGAATGGCCAGATGAAATTCAAATTCCTAAAAATGCATCAGTACTCAATAAAGATGGTTCAATTAATTGGACAAAGGCAGCGGCGGGAGGATATAAGTTAGATAAAGATGGAAATCCAATCAAAGAAAAATTTATACCTAAAATAGGTGAGGTGATTGATAGGTATGGACCAGCAAATGGACGATATACGTCGCCAATTATAGATGGGAAATCTTTTGAATATACAGAGAGATCATTACCATATGTAGAAAAATTATCTAATTATCATAAATATAAAGTGATTGGAGATTTTTCTAAAATTGAGGAATATGTGAAAAATTGTCCTGATGCAAAATTAAAGGCACAAGTTGAGGCAATTGTTAAGAAATACTATAAAGGAGATTATAGTAGATTGGCTTCATATAAAGGAGAAGCAGCAGCAGTTGAAGGATGGGGGAAAGGAGGAGCAATACAGTATGAACTTTCGTTAACGGTAGAACAATTAGAAAGATTAGGATTATTAAGAGAAATAAACTAGTATGGAGGTTAGAATATGAAAATAGAGGATGCAAGAAAAATAATACAAGAGGAAGGTCTTCAAGGTTACAATTTATGTGAAGAACGAGAAAATAGAGAAAATGAAGTAGTGCTTAAGAAAGAAAATGAAAAATGGATAGTATATGTGACGGATGAACGTGCTAGCAAAATTATTAACTCAGTTGATAAGTATAATACGGAAGCGGAAGCAATAGAGGATTTTATAGAAAGGTTGCGGGCAGATAAAGTACTACGCGAGTTATAAAAGAAATAGTATTTACATAATTGAAAAATGTTGTTACACGCAATGTGCTTTTAACATTGCTTTTAACATTACCAACCTAAAAATTGACATAAAAATGCAAATACGATAAAATTTTGCGTATAAAAGGGCACACTTATGGAAACGTAAGGTCGCAAAGCTAGAGTCTAACACGG
>OGKD01000152.1_pt1 | contig 65220 bp, 64 predicted proteins | sample 1572371 | NCBI WGS metagenome assembly OGKD01 (sample SAMEA2582096, study PRJEB24529) | metagenome | biome: Human gut stool | place: China | collected 2011 | reverse complement strand
GCACCGATTGTCAGGCAGCCGGAGTGCCAATCAATGTGGCAAAAGAATGGATGGGGCACTCTGACATATCGGTAACCGCAAAAATCTACACGCATATGGTAGACGAAGTATTCGAGCAGAACCGAATGAGAATGGCACAGTATGCAGTAACCAAATCCCAACAAGTTGAAAGCCTGACCGCAACAAACTGATATGCAAAAAAATAAAAGGATAGTCGAGAAATAAACTCGGCTATCCTAATTTTATTTACTACTTTGTATAATACTCTATTGATGGAAAGTGTTTTTATTTACAATAAACATTTAAAAACATCTTAAATCTAATAAAATTTTTCAAAAAAGCGTTACTTTTTCTTATATTCTAGCAACTACATATATGTATGAACAATTTATAAAACTATTAACCAATTTATCAGGAGGAAATATATATTTAATGAAAAGCGCGAAACTTAATTTATCACAAAAAAAAATTCAAATAATCTTTAAATTGATATTTATATTTTCATTTCTTTCATATATAGAGACATTAATAGAAGTTACATTATTCAAATATATCTCAATAACTGATTTATTTTCTTCGGAAAGATGGTTTTATATTCAATCTATTAATTATGTTCCTTTTTCCGATTGGAATATAGATCGCGGTGGATTAATAAGAGATGTTTTGTTAAATATAGCACTGTTTTTTCCTTTTGGCTTTCTATTACAAATGATAAATAAAAATAATAAAATAAATCTGCTACAAATATTTATTCCGTTTACTACCAGTATATCAATAGAAATATTGCAATACATCTTTTCCGTAGGTGTAACTGATATAACAGATGTAATTTGTAACACTTTAGGTGCTATTCTCGGTGCAATATCATATCTTGTGTTTAATATTATTTTTAAAAAAAATAATATTAAAGCAAATAAGATATTATTGTGTTTTATTGGTTTATTTGCAATAGTTAATTTATGTTTATCAATATAACAAATTGAAAGGAATTATAAAATGAAATTAAAAAAATTTTTCAGTATTTTTTTAGCTACAATAATGCTAATTACAGCTATACCATTATCGGCATACGCAGATGATATACCTACAGACAATGAAGAAAGTTGTGAAATAATTTGGTATAATGATGATGGAAGTATTGTGGCACCTATAATTAATAAAAATGGTACTTTCACCTACTATTTTTCAGACAGACTACATTCAAGTACTTTTACTGCTACATCAAATAAAATTTCTCTTAGTTTTATTACAAGTACAAATACAAAAGCATACTATTATATTGCATTATATGATATGACAGATGATTCATTGTATCCAACATTTAAAAGTATGACGCAATCAAAAGATAATAAAACTGCTGATAGTAAGACATTTAATGTAAAAAAAGGCAGAGAATATCGTTTGACTTTTTCTAAGGTAAATCCTAAAAATAATGATTGGATTAAAGGAAAAGGAACCCTTTACGGAGCAAAAGCATAATGTATTGATAAACAGAAATTAGCAACGCAATATAACCATATATAAAACAGGGCAGAGTGGACAACTACTCTGCTCTTTTTAATCAATATGTTAAATTATTTATATACATTTTACTTATACTATATAAAAAATAACCGCACTTTTTATAGCAATCTTCTTCTAATTTTGCTATTTCATATCATAAAGACAGGTGATAAATGCTTATGGCACGCTGTCATTATTCACATTGACCAACGGCTATTGCTTATGTTATTATTGGAGTATAATAAAGGATTTTTATACAAAAGAATCACAAACTATTTTATATTCTTATTATTTATATAAATAATGCGAATCATAATTTAAGTTTTAGCAAATGAGGTGAAATTTTTTAATTAAAAATCAAATAAAAAGAATATTGATGTGAATAAACATAATGCACCCTACTATTTATTTAATCGATAAACGACTATTTATTTGGTTATAATAGCAACTACATTTAAGCAAAAACATTTCTAAACTTTAAAATCTTTTACAATCTTTTGATTTTGTTATAATGAAAGGAGTTAATATGAAAAAGTTTAAAAAATATTTATCAATATTCTTATCTCTGATTTTAATGTTGCAAATTATTTCATTCCCTTCTGCTTATGGCATGGCCTCTAATGGCACATACGAAAATAATGATAACCCAAAATCTTATGAAGCCATGCTAAACGCTATAGTTAGTAGTGATGATACTTATCCGTCTGAATATGGCGTTTGGATTAATAAATCGTCACAAAAGTATTTTCTTTCAATTATCGAAAATTTAAGTGATCAAAACTATACTGTTGATAAAAATGGCTATTTAGTACAAGAAAAAGTTAATAAGGACACTTTTAATACATATGATGAAAAATTAAAAGAACTAATTAACGGAAAGAAAACTGTAATTGTTTCAATATCTGAAACTTATGATGCTTATAATGAAGCATTAGATGAATCCTACTCAATTATGCTTGAAGATGATGAATTCACAGTTTTGTTTGAAAAAGACAGTAAATGTAGCATAACAATTCTCAACTATTATCATTATGCAGAACATAAAGATAAGTTTGTATTTGAGGATAAGGATGAATTTGACGAAGAATATTTTTATTCTGATTCCGAATTAATGGACAAGTTTTTAGAAGTCTTTTATCCAAATGTCGATTTTGTAGAGCTAACTGCTGATGAGCAGACACAAAAGGAACTTGACGAATTATTAATCGATGATAATGAAGTTCAATATGAAACACCTGAAACAGAAATTGTTTCAAGAGCTCGCTCTTATTCAAATATTTCGGAATTTGATGCTGCTATGTACGGCATTGAAAGTGATGGCATTATGACGCTCAGTCTTGATGAAGAAAACAATTTATCAAGTAGTGGTATACTTGTTGATTCGAATTCTCAGGAAATAATACTTAATTATCTCAATACACATTGTATATATACATACAGTATTGATGAAAATGGTTATCTTATATGTGATAATGTTGAAAAGAATAATCCGAATTTAGATTGTCAGGGTGAAACTGAAATCGATAAAGAAATTGCTTTTGTTATTGAAAGTGGTTTGAACATTATAATTAATGTTTCTGATTCTTACTATACAAATGAAAATGGCTTGTTAGAAAAGGTGTATTTTTCAAGTGAAGAATATGCTAGAGCCTTTTTGAGTGAAAATGACAATGCTGAAATATTGTATTTAAACAGTGCATATTTTAATTTAGATATGGGATATAATCCTGCAACATCAGATAGATTTGTAAAAAATCTTTTCCCGGACGAACTCGTTCCGCAAACTTATTTAACAACCAAACTTTACGGCGAAACAGGTAAAATGAATACAGCGAGAACTGTTTATTTTGGGCCTTCTTCAAGTGATTATGCAACAGTAGGCAGTGTTGATAGTGGTGAGGATATAGTTGTTATGGGTAAAAATGCTGGTTGGTATTTTATTTCGTACGTTGTAGGTTCAACATCAACATTTAAATCAGGTTATGTTCCGGTCTCAACTGTATCAAATATTTCAGGTACTATTGATGAAGCTCATTTTTCAGGCGGATATAATTATTCGGATTCTGAATTAACTGTGAAAAGTTGTTATTTATTTGATTATGCAATAAATAGTGGAACAATTTATTCCGGCGAAGGCTTTACCGAACTTCAAAAATACTATGAAGATGGCAAATATGTTTCACTTGTAGAATTTAGTACACCGAGTGGAACAAAGAGAGGCTTTGTCAATAGTTCAAATCTTCATATAAGTCCTGTAGATAGTACCGTTGCTCGTGTTAAGGCTGGTAGTTCACCTGCTTATGCCGGTACAGACAGTAGTTATGTAAAGTTAGGTGGCGTTTACAAAAACGAATTTGTTGCTGTATTGGCAGTGGATAATAATGGTTATGCTTTTGTTGAGTATAATACTACAAGCGGCAGAAAGCGAGGCTATGTAAGATATTCTGATTTAAGTAATTACTGCGTTCGCTCATATAGTAAAAACCTGACTCATCAATCTTTAAAGAAATCCACAAAGGAATTAACGGTTTATGGTGGTCCGAATTCGGATTATGCGTCAATAGGAACAATCTTTAATCAAGAAGTAGTTTCATTTATAGATATTGAAAGAAACTATAGTTATATTGAATATACTACTTCTAATGGTGCGAAAAGAGGCTATGTTCAGACTGCATCCCTTACTACTGCTTCAGCACCATCAATTCCAAGTATACCAGCATATACAAATTTTACATCAGGAACATATGGTAAAAGTGGTCTGGGTAAAGATTTAAAATGGTATAAGATTGGTTCAGGTTCTAATGTTGTATTTGCAGTATTTGAACAGCATGGATGGGAAGATGCATGGGCTTTTGATGGAGTTGAACTTGTGAATATTGCTAAAAATATGATGAATAATTTGTCTTCAAAAAATCAAAATACTTTTAATGACTGGACAATTTATGTAATACCATATGCAAATCCTGATGGAATTACTGACGGCTATACAAATAATGGTCCCGGCAGATGCACAGTTTCAAAGAAAATTGATATGAATAGATGTTGGCCGGGCAATTTTTCACCATACTATACAAGCAGAAATTACACAGGTGATAAATCCTTAAGCGCACCTGAAGCATTATCACTAAAGAACTTCATTAGTAGCAAATTCGGTAAAAAAACAAATATTGTTTTAGATATTCACGGTTGGTTAAACCAAACATATGGAAATTCGCAAGTTGGTTCCTACTTTGGACAACAGTTTGGATTTGGTCACAGTAATTCCCATGGCAACGGATATCTTGAAACTTGGGCATATTTACAAGGGGCAAAATCGTGTTTAATTGAATTTCCTATGCCAAATTCATCATCAAGTATTACATCAAATAATTATGCCGGTAAATTAACGAACGGATTAATAAATATGATTTCAAATATTTCAGGCGGTTCTTCAACAACCGAGGGTGGTACCGTAGTAAATGATTTGTGTCAGATAAAAACAACGAGTTCTGTTAATATAAGAAGTGGTCCGGGAACTTCCTATAGTATTGTAACATCCTTAACAAACGGCACAAAAGTAACAAGAATAAAAAAGGCGGTTGCAACTGCTAATGGATATACTTGGGATAAAATTCAACTTTCAAATGGAAAAATTGGCTATGTTGCTACAAATTATCTAGTCATAGTCGCTAGCGATATAGGTTATACTTATGGTAAATATTATGATGAAATTGCAGCAATTAAGGCATATTTCAAATATGAAACAGGACATTATACAGATACTATAGATAAACAGTATAATAATGAATTAGTTACTGCTGTTGAGGAATATCAAGAGGCTTATAATTTGTCAGTAAAAGATGGAGCAATTAACAATGAAACTCTAACTCATATGGGCTTTTCTGTGAATTCTTATAATAAAATTATTAATAATTCATTTTATAAAAAATACATAAGAATAGCCAATATCTATAACGATAATAATCTTTATAAAATTTTTATTTATGATGTGAAGTTTGATGATGGTAGTAGCGAGCCAAGATATATCGTTTTTGGAAAAAATAGTTCTGTTACAGATTCTCACTACAATGAGACTAAAAAAACTGAAGATTCTTATTATAATTCATATTATGATTTAGCCGAAAACAAAAATAACAGGCCTGATGATGAGAAACTAAAAAAGACGGAAGAAAAAATAGATATATTGATAGAAGAATTTAAAGATAAGTATCCAAGAGCAGCCAATGCATTCCAGAGATATAGAGATAATACCGGTACTATTCTTAATTTTGGAGAAGTTAAAAGCATATTTGATATAGAGAATCAAAGCAATCTACGAAATCTACAAATTCAAAGATGCATGGATGCTTCTGAAAACTATATTACTAATGATTTGACAAATGTTAAAATGGCATTTGAAAATTATTATGCTACCACAATAGGAACAGGTAGTTTGACAGATCTATCAAGTGACCAATGGGATTGGTATGCTGCAGCCAATTCTGTAAGTATAGGGGTTAAATCCACTACAACTAAGTCTGGGAACCAGTATACTATGTTAACAACTTTTAGTTTAAGAGATTATTACGACTGGGGAAATGATACATTTTACTTTCCAAGTCTTAAAGTTCCGTCAATAAAAGAACAAGATTTAAAAGATTTGCATTATTGTGGACGTGCAAAAAATTTTGAAAGTATTGGCGATAATTATATTGTAAAAACTGTTTGGAACGAAAATCAAAGTGTTGACCAGGCAACCATAACAGTTGTTTCTTACTAGATCGTGGAGGGCATTTATCAATGAAGAGAAAAATAATAATTGTAGTACTTGTTCTGCTTTGCTTTGTTAGTATTATTTTAGGCGTTTATTTCATAGTTCACAATAATTCATCGGATAAGTATACGCTTGAAAGTATTCGCTATGAGTATTTGAATTCAGACAGAAAAGTTGTTGCTGCCGTTAATGATGTTGATATTACAAACAAAGAACTGTGCTTAATTCAATATTCAAGCCATACAAATAAACCGCTTGAAAAGGCTATTGAGCAAAAGGCGATTGTTCAATTGGCAGAGGCTGATAGCTTTTCACTAAGCGAGTCGGAAGAAAATAAGGAAATCGAATATATAACTACACAATATGAAAAATTAAATTTGCCGGATAATGAAGAAAACAATGCCTTTTGCGATGCTCTGATTAAAGAGCATTTAGAAATGACTACCTCTGTCAAATACCAATACCATATACAAAAACAGATTATGCGTCAAAGTTTCAGTAGTGATAATAAAGCTATAAATGAAAAATATGAAAAATATAAGTCGATTTATAAAGAATGGGAGGATGGAGGCAAGGAAAATTCAAAGTTATATAAAAAAATATGGTCATTAAGAGAGGAGATAGCTCAAGATTATATTGATTATAGAATAGATCAAATCCAAATTGAAAAATACTAATTACTAAAAGCTCGATAGAAAACTGAACTGCCCCAGATTGTGCAGATAGTACAAAAAAGAAAGCCTAAGGTAAAGTAATTAAATTTTAAGCAACAAACTGATTTCGTTTTTCAAGCGGAGTCAGTTTTGTTTTAGTTTGAATACGGTAATTGTTGTAGAAGTTGATGTATTCGGATATGATGAGGCGAGCCTCATCATGTCCGGAAAGTTTCACTCTGTGAGATTGTAAAATAAAGTGTGTAAGTTAGAAAAAACTTGCACACTTTTTTGAATTTTTAAAAGAGTGTGCTACAATGAAAGAAAGAACAAAAAAGGAATGAGCCAACGGGATATTGTCGAAACGATAGAGGATATCTATGGCTTTGAAATCTCTCACGAAACGATATCACAAATTACGGATTGCGTTTTAGATGAGCTGGGTGACTGGCAGAACAGACCTCTGAAAAGGATTTACACGTTTTTATTCGTTGACTGTATGTATGTCACAATCAGAAAAGAGTATGAAAGCAAGAATTACGCAGTATATACGATATTAGGCTATGATACAGACGGAGAAAAGGACATTTTAGGCTTATGGCTTAATGAAAGCGAAAGTAAGCATACGTGGATGCAGATATTTGACGAACTGAAAACAAGAGGCGTAGAAGATGTGCTGTTTATCAGTATGGATGGTGTATCAGGACTTGAGGAAGGTGCAAAAGCAATTTTCAAGGATGTAGAGCAGCTTTTCGCTTACGGCAGTGCAGTAAGAAAAGTTATGTACACCACCAATGCTGTTGAAAGCATCAATTCAAGCTTCAGAAAGGTTACCAAAAAAGGTGCATTTCCAAATGAAAATGCATTGCTAAAATTGCTCTATCTCAGAATTACGGAGCTTTACAAAAAAATGGAACGGCAGCAAGGTTCAGAACTGGGCTATGGTCAGAAATCAGCTTGCAACCAACAACATAACGACCTTCCCATCTGCCGTCTTTTCGTTTATAAATACTGCTTCCATATTTGGACATTTGATTTACTCCTTTCACTTTAAAATAAGAATAAATTTCACATAATTGTTTTGAGATAAATTAACTGTATTTGAATAGAAAAAACTAAACATTTATATTAGTTGACCTATAGATAAAAATGTGATATTATACTATTGTAAATAAGTATGTGTAGATGTAATAGTTCTACGAAAAACCAATTAAAGTTATGTTAACTTGACCTAATATGAATTGCAAGTAAAAAAGCGATCTGTTTATTACAGAACGCTTTAGTTTTTTTGATGGCTACCTTTGCATTTTTGATGGATAAACAATATAAAAGGACAAACTTAAAATGAGGGTTTAAAGTTTTATTACTTTAAGCTCTCTTTATTTTTTGAATGTCTCTCAAATTTTTGCTCATTTCAATTCGTGTTACGATTTTGATTTAAGCGATGTCTCTCAAAAGTCTCAGTCATAAATGCCCTAAATCGCACTAAAATGACTTTGGAATTTTGAAATTAGCCGTCTCTTAAAATCTCTCAAAAGCTCTCACAAGATTTTGAGGCAAAGAAAAAATGCCCAAATACCACCGTAAAAAGCAGTATTCGGGCATAAAAAAGCCTCGGAACATGAATGTTCCGAGGTATTGGCAGAGGTATAAGGATTCGAACCTTAAATGACGGAGTCAGAGTCCGGAGTGTTACCGTTACACTATACCTCTATATTATTCAAAGCGGTGTGACTAATACAGCCGTATCGCTTAGTGCTGAATAATATTATCACATTTATATAAAAAAGTCAATAGAAAAATTATTCTTTTTCTTTATTTTTGTATTTTTCAAGGAAGTTATGTTTTACTCCGTCTTTTTTAAAAGCAATTACGGTATCAAGATTTACATTTTCAACGCTCTTGAAAATATTGCTTTCAACCTGCGGATTGATTTTGCTCATTTGCTTAATCATATTTTTGATTTCCTGCCTTTTTGACGCATTGTCGGGATTGCAGGAGGTGCAGGTATCCGTAAACTTGCAGGCGCATTGAATGAAGTGCAAATCGTTATAATCTCTCCAGCGTTTAATCTCGTCTTCACGGATAAGATACATGGGGCGAATAAGCTCCATACCCTCAAAGTTTGTTGAATGAAGTTTAGGCATCATAGTTTGCACCTGACCGCCGTAGAGCATACCCATTAAAATTGTTTCTATAACATCATCATAATGATGGCCGAGGGCAATTTTATTGCAACCAAGTTCCTTTGCTTTATTATAAAGATGACCTCTTCTCATTCTTGCGCAGAGATAGCAGGGGGATTTTTCAACGTGGAGTACGGATTCAAAAATATTTGACTCGAAAATTGTTATCGGAACATTTAAAAGCTTTGCATTTTTCTCAATGATTTCTCTGTTTTCGGGGCTGTAGCCGGGGTCCATAACAAGGTATACTACCTCAAACGGAAATTTGTTGTGCCTTTTAAGTTCTTGAAAAAGCTTTGCCATAAGCATAGAATCCTTGCCGCCTGAAATGCAAACGGCAATTTTATCACCTTCCTCAACAAGCTGATAATCGTTTATTGCGGCGGTGAATTTGCTCCAAATTCCTTTGTGGAATTTTTTGTTTATGCTTCTTTCAACATCCTTGGCTCTGTCGTTACCGCTCTTAAGATTTGCAAGCATATAGCCGTAATAGCCCTCTTTTAAATTAGCTGCATTAAAGCCGTGCTCTCTTAAATTTTCTGCGACGGGGTCGCTGATAATTCCGCTTTTGCAGCAGATAATCAGAAGCTTATCTGTTGGAAGAGTATCAAGCCTTTCCTTAAGCTGATTTTGCGGAATGTTAACTGCTCCATTGATTGTGCCGTAAGTAAATGCTATTTCGTCTCTGATATCAATAACAACATATTCGTCACTTTTTAATTCAAGCATTTCACTTATGCTTATTTCTTCGTATTTTTTCATAATGTTTACCTGAACAATTTATTTTTTGATAAGGTCCTTAATAACCTCGCCTGCGATAATTAATCCGACTGTTGACGGAACAAATGCATTACTGCCGGGCACCTGCCTTCTTGCAGTGCATTTTCTCTCAGTTCCCGGAGGGCAGACGCAATGGTGCTTGCAGCTGTTTTCCGTATCCTCCATCGGCTTAATCGGAATTTCTTTTGAATAAACTACCTTAAGTTTGCGAACCTTGCGCTTTTTAAGCTCATATCTCATAACTCTTGCAAGCGGGTCAACGCTTGTTTTGTAAATATCCGATACTTCAAAAGCGGTTGGGTCCATCTTATTTCCTGCACCCATTGAGCAGATGATAGGTGTGTTATGCTCCTTTGCCTGCATAACAAGTGCGATTTTGCCCGATACCGTATCAATTGCATCAACTACATAATCATATTTTGAAAAATCAAATTCGTCTGCCGTTTCACTTGAATAAAATGTTTGGTGCTTATATACAACACAATCGGGATTAATTGATTTAATTCTTTCCTCTGCAACGTCAACCTTGAATTTTCCTATCGTGTCTGTTGTGGCAATAATCTGCCTGTTAATATTGGTTGGGCAAACCTTATCGTCATCAATAATATCAATAGTGCCGATGCCGCTTCTGACTAACGCTTCAACAGTGTATCCTCCGACACCTCCGATGCCGAAAACTGCCACACGTGAATTTTTAAGCTTTTCCATAGCTTCATTTCCTACCAATAATTCAGTTCTTGAAAAACGGTTTAACATAACTGCACCACCAATAATATTGTTTAATTTATTATTTTATAAGATTATATATTTCTTAACCTACCTTGTCAATAGGCTAAGTTATTAGTCGATTAATATATTAATAAATAATTGCAGATATTGACATTTGTCAGAAAAATGTGTATAACTAAGATGAATCGAGTAATAATATAACAAAAATCGGAGATATTATAATTTATGAGATATGATATAGGAATTGTCGGAACGGGGCCTGCTGGCATTTCTGCCGCAATTACCGCTAAGATAAGAAATAAAAATATTATCCTTTTCGGCAATAAAGATTTAAGCGAAAAAATGGTAAAGGCTCATTCAATAAAAAACTATACCGGCTTGCCAAATGTAACGGGAAACGAACTTGCAAATGATATGAAAAAGCATCTTGAAAGTCTTGATATAGAAATCACGGATAAAAAGGTGAATGCTGTTTATTCTATGGGCAAGTATTTTGCTCTTCAGGTCGGCAAGGAAATGATTGAATGTTCTTCATTGATACTTGCAACAGGTGTTATTCAGTCAAAAACGCTTAAAAATGAGGATGGATTCGTCGGCAAGGGAGTAAGCTACTGTGCAACCTGCGACGCTCATTTTTGCAAGGGTAAGGATGTCGGAGTTATTGCTTACGGTAAGGAAGCCGAGGAGGATGCAAAATTTTTGAGCGAAACGTGCCGAAAGGTCAAATATTTTCCGCTTTATGATTTTGAGCCTAAGGTTTTTGACAAAATAGAAAATATTGAAATAATAAACGATGTGCCGATTGGCTTTGTCGGTGAAAATAAGGCTGAAAAAATAGCTTGCCAAAACGGTGAGTATGACGCTTTTTCGACTTTTGTAATTAGGGACAGCATCGCCGCCGATAAACTTGTGCCGGGGCTTAAAACAGATGGGGCACACGTAATTGTTGATTTACAGATGAAAACGAATATTAACGGTCTTTTTGCCTGCGGCGATATTGCCGGCAAACCGTATCAATATATTAAAGCAGCAGGGCAGGGGAATGCTGCGGCGCTTTCAGCCGTTTCCTACCTTGCAAATCAAAATAAAGGAGAATAACAAATGATTGAAGAAATTAAAAACAGCGATTTTACAGACGTATTAAACAGCAAGCTTGCGGTTGTTGATTTTTCTGCCGTTTGGTGCGGTCCGTGCCAAATGCTTGCCCCTATTATAGAGGAACTTTCCGACGAAATGGACGGCGAGGTTGATTTCTTTTCGGCAGATGTTGACGAAAACAGGGATTTGGCATATCAATTTGATATTCAAAGCATTCCTGCAATTGTGGTTTTTGCAAACGGAGAAGAGGTTACAAGAACGGTAGGTTTTCAACCAAAGGAAGAACTTAAAGAATTAATTGAAAATTGCAAATAATGCGGCTTTCAATTGGTAACTATAATTTTTTCTAAATAAAAAGGATTAGATATTCGTAAATTAATACGCTTATCTAATCCTTAGTTTTTATTATTATGCTTTTTTCTTTCTGCCTGTAAATATTGAAATGCCGAATATTACTGCAAGGAGGAAGGCCGCAAAGATGAACCAACCGACAAGCATTGCCGTTCCCTTTGACTTGAACGTATCGTAATATCCTTTAAGATAAATTATAGTTACTATAACAGGTAAAATGTATTGCATATAAAGTCTGATCCAATGCGGGAATTTGATTCCGTCGCCGTGGTTAGCCTCTTTAATGAAATTCTCAAAGCCCCAGCCGTTCTTTCTTACACAGAACATAACAAATGCAAGGCTTCCGAGAGGCAAAAGGTTAGAGGAAACAAGGAAATCCTCAAGGTCCATAATTGAACTACCTTCGCCGAGCGGCTGAATGTTTGAAAGAAGATTGAAACCTAAAATGGCCGGCATTGAAAGAGCGGTTATAAGTACAAAATTAACAGCAACAGATTTTTTTCTGCTCCAAGAGCACATATCCATAAACATTGCAATAATGTTTTCAAATACTGCAATGATAGTCGAAAGAGCCGCAAATGACATAAAGATGAAGAAAAGCGTTCCCCAAATTCTGCCGCCTTTCATACTGTTAAATAAATTCGGAAGAGTAATGAAAAGAAGCGAAGGACCTGAGTCGGGTTGAACACCGAATGCAAAGCAAGCCGGAATAATGATAAAGCCTGCCATGAGCGCAACAAATGTGTCAAGCAAAACGATATTAACTGCCTCTCCTGTAATCCTTTTCTTTTTATCAAGATAGCTGCCGAAAATTTCCATAGCGCCGATACCGAGACTTAATGTGAAGAATGCCTGGCTCATTGCGGCAAATACTGCGTTGCCGATACCTGCTTGCTTGACAGATTTGAAATCAGGCACAAGGTAAAATTTAATTCCCTCGCTTGCATTTGGCAGAAAAACGGAATTGACTGCAAGTGCAATCATAAGTACAAGAAGCAAAATCATCATTACCTTTGTTACTTTTTCAACACCTTTTTGAACGCCGAAAGCACAAGCACCGAAAGAAATGACGATTGCGACTATTGCCCAAAGCGCCATAGTCTGCGGGGTGGAAAGCATATTGCTAAATGCGCCCGAAACGGCAGTATTGTCAAGCCCGGCAAGTTTGCCTGTCGCTTCCATATATGCGTAGTAAAGCATCCAGCCGCCTACCATTGTGTAAAACATCATAAGAAGGTAGCTGCCCAAAATGCTTATCCATTTTAAGTGATGCCACTTTGTTCCTTTAGGTTCAAGCTTTTCAAAAGCTTTGCCCATACCCATTTGGCTTCCACGACCTACGGTAAATTCGCATACCATAATCGGAAGACCGAGTATAACTAAAAATGCAAGATACATTAATATAAATGCCGCACCGCCGTACATTCCCGTAATGTAAGGAAATTTCCAAACGTTGCCGATGCCTATTGCGCATCCTGCCGAAACCAATATAAATCCAAGCCGTGAGCCGAATTGTTCTCTTGTTGCCATATATTTTTCCTTTCTTATAGCAAGTGTGTTTTTAAATTTTATCATATTAATTTATTAATATCAATACATCGCTTTTAAGCGTTAAAGTAAAGAAAAAACGCAAATAGAAAATTATGCACAACAATGTCTAATTGTGAATTAATTATTAATATTAGCACTCTCGACTTGACAGTGCTAATTTATGGTGCTATAGTGTAGACAGAACGAAAGGAAAGAAAGTTAAGAGAAGAAAAAAGGCGAAAGCCTTAAAAACTCCGCTTTGTTTTCTCATCCCCGAGTTCATAGAAAACAGGTAGTCACATATAGTTAAATGTATGGTGTTTTTTATGAAAGGAGCGATGACTTATGTTGATGCCTAGCGTATTTGGTAAAGATTTGTTCGATGACTTTTTTGATTTTCCGTTTTATGATAATAATGAAATGGATAAGCTTGAAAAGAAACTCTACGGTCATAGGAGTAAGAACCTTATGAAAACAGATGTTCAGGAATCCGATGACAGTTACATTATGGAAATGGATTTGCCGGGATTTTCTAAGGACGAGGTTAAGGTTTCTCTTAAAGACGGTTATTTGACTGTTAAGGCAGCCAAAGGACTTGACGAGGAGAGCGAAAAGAAAAATACAAAATACATTCGTAAGGAACGTTATGCCGGCGAGTGTGAGAGAAGCTTCTATGTGGGCGACGTTAAGGAAAGCGATATCAAGGGCGAGTTTAAGCATGGTATTTTGACCTTGACAATTCCTAAAGTTCAGCCTCAAAAAGAAGTTGATACTAAAAAATATATTGAAATCGAGTAATATTTAATTACTCGTGTTCCCCTTTAAGTTACAAGGCGGTGGGTGCTTATGCGCCCACCGCCAATTGTATTATTATTATACTTATTACAAAAGCACTAAGCCATTGATGACTTAGTGCTTTTGTTTTTACTGAACTGATTTTTTGAAAACTTTTTTATCTAATTTTCTGCCGACTATTACGTAATAGAGAATTGTTCCGAGAACAAGCATAACTCCAAGCTCACCCAAAGCAACTAAACCGCCCTGTGTTAAAAAGCTTGCAAAATGGAATTTGCCCTCAATGAAGAACACTTCAATCTCCCAGCCGATAACAATTCCGTTGAAAACAGCAGGCATAAGAAGAGATAAAAGCGGATAATTTCCGATTTTTACATTTCTTAAAAGGTACATTGCCGTTGTTGCGCCGAGTGTTGCAAGCGAACCGAATATCATATCAAGCGGTAAGCCTGAGCCGATATTGTAAATATTTGAAAGCACACATCCAAGCGTAAGCCCCGGTATAGCCGCAGGGGTGAAAAGTGCTAAGACGTTGAGTGCCTCGCTTACTCGAAATTGCACGGCGGCAGATGTTGTGCCGGGCAATAAAAAGTTTTGCGCATAGGTGAGCGCTGCATAGAGCGCCGCAATGATTGCTGTTTGAACTACGAATAATACTTTCTTGTTCATATTCTTTTGTCTCCTTAGTTTTGTTTTTAGAAGCACCGCAATTGCGATACTGGTCAGGATTTTGCGAACTGACAGAAAGTATTATATTCTATTTGCATTTAAAAATCAAGAGAAAATTATATATGCTCCTTAATAAGCATTATATCTCCCTTAGGGGTGATGTCGATTACGCCGTAGTCACCGTTCATACCAACAGATCCGGGGTTCATAATATACAAGCCGTCAAGGTATTCGGTATATTGATTATGAGTGTGACCGAAAAGGACGATATCGGCATTTCTTCTTTTCGCCTCGGCAATTATGTTTTCATATCCGAATTTAACATTATATGGGTGGCCGTGAGAAAAGAAAATTCTTTTGCCGGCAAATTCAATTTCCATTTTATCGGGATAATTTGAATACCAATCGCAGTTGCCGCAAACACGCTCGTATTTAATATGAGGATATGCGTCAATAACTGCATCAAAATCGTCCTCGCCGTCGCCGAGAAAAATATATAAATCCGCATTGTCAAGATGCCTTTCGACAGCCGCAAAAAGCCTGCCGACATTCCTGTGTGAGTCAGATAAAACAACAATTCTCATTCATAAATCACCGTGACCTTTCATAGATTATATTAAGTTAATTATATATCAAAGGGGATTTTATTTCAATGAAAAAGGAAAATATGAACGAGTTAAATAAAAAGGTTGGTTTTGACGTGAGCAAAATGAAGGAAGCGGCAGACAACGGCAAACTTGACGAATTTGTAAACAAGAATCTTTCCGAAAAGGCAACGAAGCAGTTAAAAGACGTTTTATCCAATAAAGAGGCTTGCGAAAAACTGCTCAATTCACCGCAGGCTAAGGAGCTTATGAAAAAGCTGAAAGAGGGAAAATAATTTGGATAACACACCTAATATCAACGATATTATCTCGAATTTAACGCCTGATGATATCAATATGTTAAAGGGCGTGGCCTCGTCTATTTTAGGCGAGGGTGCGCCTGAAAATATGCAAAGTACCACGCAAAATTTTAATAACAATCAAAATAACAACCAAAATAACAATCAAAATGCACTTCAATCGCTTAATTCTCTCGGACTTGACAGTCTTGATTTTAATATGATTATGAAAGCAAAATCGATATTTGATAAAATGAACAATACGCCTAATAAAAACGTTGATTTGATTATGGCGCTAAAGCCGCACCTGCGCCCGGAAACGCAAAACAAAGCAGACCAGGCGATGAAAATAATTAAGCTTTTTGAGGTGTTGCCGCTTTTAAGGGAGCTGTTTTAATTGGCTTATTTCAGCGAAAATGATATAAATGAGGCTAAAAAGCGTGTAAACGATATGCAAAAAAGAGCAAAAAGCCTGACAAACAACAATGATAAAGAACATAAAAAAACCGATGATGAAAAAAGTGAGGCGCTAAATGAAGAAAACAAAGAGGAAAAGGACGATTCTTCTTTGATAATTTTGGCTCTTATTATGCTCCTTTCCCACGAGGGTGCGGATAATATGCTGATTTTGGCACTTCTTTATCTTCTTTTTTAATAATTATTAACTAATAATATATGGAAATTATGGCAATAATATGTTATATTATAATTTAGTGAAAAATATTATCGTATTTTTTCGGAGGATAAATAAGTGGAATTTATTAAAAAAGATATATCCGACGGGATTGAGGTTGTAGGCGTTCCCGTCAATAGATTTAAAACAAATTTGATTACCGTCAGCATTGCACTTAAGCTTGAAAAGGATAAGGTGAGCGCTAATTCGGTGATGCTCGGCCTTTTGGCAAGGAGAGGCAAAAAATATCCCAATATGCTCTCTTTAAACAGAAAACTTGCTTCTCTTTACGGCGCAACGCTTAACGATACCGTTTCAAAAATCGGCGAATGTCAGGTTTTGTCGCTCAGCGCAACCTGCCTTAACGATAAGTTTTCTCTTGACGGGGAAAGTATTGCTTTTGAATGTGTTAAGCTTCTTTCGTCCCTTATTTTTGAACCTAAACTTGATGAAAACGGCAACTTTTTTGATGAGGATATTGAAGCTGAAAAGAGAATTCTTATTGAAAAAATTAATTCTGAGGAAAATGAAAAACGAATTTATGTTTTGAGGAAAACCGAGGAAAAAATGTTTTCAGACGAGCCTTATTCTATTAACAAATACGGATATGTTAAAGATGTTGAAACGCTTTCAAGCAACGATATCAAAACTGCTTGGGTTAATGCTCTTTCAAATGCAAAAATTCTCATAACCGTAGTCGGCAACACGAATATTGATAAGGTATATAATCATCTTTTGGGCGAATTTAAAAATATTAACAGAAATTATATTCATTTGCCAAATCCCGTATTTGTCGGCAAGAGCGAAAAGGTGAATAATTATATTGAAAGAATCGACGTTAAGCAAGGTAAACTTGTTTTGGGCTTTAGGGCAGACGTTAAGCCAAAGGACGACCTTGCAAAGGCAATGCGAAGCTTTACCGATATTTTCGGCGGCGGTCCTTATTCTAAACTTTTTGCAAATGTCAGGGAAAAAATGAGCCTTTGCTATTATTGTTCTGCTCGCTACACAAGGCTTAAAAGCTGTATTTTAGTTCAATGCGGTTGCCTTGAAGAAAATATGGACAAGGCTGTTAATGAAATTTTGCACCAGCTTGACGTTATCAAAAGCGGCGACTATGAGGAGGAATTTAATTCCTCAAGAATGGCGCTTGTTGATGCAGTCGGCGCTGTTTGCGATATGCCGGAAACTATTGAAAGCTGGTATATTCAGCAAATTTGTGACGAAAGATATAAAACGCCGCAGGAGGTTTGCGACGATATTAACAATGTGAAATATGGCGAGATTAAAGAGTGCGCAAATCTTGTTTCGCTTGATACTGTATATAAGCTTGTTGGTCAGGAGGAAGAGTAATGGTAGAAAAAGTATCCAAATCGCTTGATGAAAAATATTACGAAATTGACCACAAATCAGGCTTGAAAATATATGTAATGCCAAAGGAAAATTACAATTCCACCTATGCGATTTTCGGCACTGATTACGGCTCAATTGATACTAAATTTAAGCGTTCCGATAAGGACGAATGGACTGTTGTGCCGGAGGGCATTGCTCATTTTCTTGAGCATAAGCTGTTTGAAAGTGAGGACCTTGATGCTTTTGCACGCTATGCAAAAACAGGCGCTTCGGCTAATGCGTATACTTCGTTTGACAAAACGTGCTACCTTTTCCAGTGCAGTGATAATTTTGAAGCGTCACTTGAAATCTTGCTTGATTTTGTCACTCACCCTTATTTTACAAAAGAAACCGTTGAAAAAGAACAGGGTATAATAGGGCAAGAGATTACTATGTATTATGACGTTGCCTCTTGGATGAGCACGTTTAATCTTCTTCGCTTGCTTTATCATAAGCACCCGGTAAGAATTGATATTGCCGGAACGGTTGACTCTATAGCGCAGATTACGGACAAGCTTCTTTATGACTGCTATGACACTTTCTATAATCTTCATAATATGGCTCTTGCAGTTGTCGGCAACGTTACGCCTGAGCAGGTGCTGTCCGTTTGTGACAAGATGTTAAAGCCGGCACCTGAGCTTTCTATTGAGCGTTCTTTTGAAAAAGAAGAAAGGGACGTTGTCGGCAATTATACAGAATATAATCTTGCAATGAGTATTCCTGTATTTTCATTCGGATATAAGGAAGCGTGCGAAAAGCCTAAGCAGGATTTGAAAACTATCGTTGAAACTACTGTTTTGCTCGAAATTCTTGCCGGTAATACCTCGAATTTGTATAATTCGTTGTTTGAACAAAGTCTTATTAATGAAAGTTTTTCCAAGGAATATTTTATCGGCTACGGCTACGAGTCAATCATTTTCGACGGCGAAAGCGAAAATCCCAAAGAGGTTGCAAAGCAGATAAAAAAAGAGGTCGAAAGGCTTAAAAATGACGGCATAACAGACGATGAATTTGAATCGGCAAGGCGTTCACTTTACGGCAAGGAAATTATGTCATATAATGATATTGATACCCTTGCAAACGGTCTTGTTGCGGCTCATTTCGGCGAATATGATATGCTTGATATTGTTGAAATTTACAAAAATATAACTAAAGCCGATGTTTTATCTCGCTTGGCACAGGTTATGGACGAAAAATACAGCGCATTAAGTGTTGTTAAGCAATGTGAGGAATAAATATGAGCGATTATACAAGAGTTTATTTTGAAGGGCTTGGAATTGATTTTGATGTTCCGAGTGTAGCTTTTACAATCGGCAGCTACAGTATTCATTGGTACGGCATAATCATTGCTTTCGGTTTTGCACTTGCCGTTCTTTACGGCGGCAGAATGGCTTATAAATGGAAAATGAGCCTTGATGGAATGACCGACGTTTTGATGTGGGGCACTATTTTGGGTATCGTTTTCGCAAGAGCGTATTATGTTATTTTTGAATGGTCTTATTATAAAGAGCATCTTTCCGAAATTCCTCAAATTTGGAACGGCGGCATAGCAATATACGGCGGTATTATAGGCGCATTTATAGGCGCAATTATCGGTTGTAAAATCGGCAAGATTGATTTTAGAAATTTGCTTGATTTGGGCGGTCTTGGGCTTCTCATAGGTCAGGGTATTGGCAGATGGGGCAATTTCTTTAATCAAGAGGCATTCGGTACAAATACTACTACTGCCCCTTTTAGAATGTGGAGTTTAAAAATTCACGATACTCTTGCCGCAAGCGCAGATACTTTGGCGGCAAAGGGAATGGATGTTGACCCAAATGTGCCTGTTCACCCAACCTTTCTTTATGAAAGTGTTTGGTGCATTTTAGGATTTTTTATACTTAACTATATTGTGCATAAAAGAAGAAAATACAAGGGCGAGGTTTTCCTTCTTTACGGCATTTGGTACGGTCTTGAAAGAATGGTAGTTGAGGGACTTCGGACCGATTCACTTTATGTCGCAAATACCACTATTCGTGTCAGTCAGCTTTTGTCGGCAATTATAGTCGTAGCATTTCTTGTTATGCATATAATCAATATGGTTAAGCTTAAAAAGGGCACGTTGCCGCAAAGATTAAGTCTTGCTACTGCTCCTGCCACGGCAAACGGTGCAAATGCAGAGAGCGTTGAAAAAATAAAAGATAATAATGATGAAAGAGAGAATGAAGATGTCACAAATAATTGACGGTAAGCTTGTTTCAAAGCAGGTTAGGCAAAGAGTTAAAGAGGAAACCGAAAAGCTTAAGGCAAAGGGCATTACTCCCGGTCTTGCGGTTATCATTGTAGGCGACGACCCTGCTTCACAGGTTTATGTAAAAAATAAGGAAAAGGCTTGCGATGAGGTCGGATTTTACAGTGAAAAATATGCACTTCCTGAAAATACAACTCAAGAAGAATTAAATAATCTTGTAAAAGAACTTAACAATAAAAAGGAAATCAGCGGCATTTTGTGCCAACTTCCGCTTCCGAAGCATCTTGATGATAAAGAGGTTATCAATCTTATTGACCCTATTAAGGATGTTGACGCATTTCATCCCGTAAACGTCGGTGCAATTATGATAGGGGATTATAATTTTCTCCCTTGTACTCCAGCAGGCGTTATGGAACTTATTCATTCAACAGGTGTTGATGTAACGGGTAAAAAAGCTGTTGTCATCGGCAGAAGCAATATTGTGGGCAAGCCTATGGCAATGCTTCTTCTCCACGAAAATGCAACTGTTGAAATTACTCATTCAAAAACTGTTGACCTTAAAGAAGTTACCAAAAGTGCAGATATCCTTGTTGCCGCTATCGGTAAACCGAAATTTGTAACTGCCGATATGGTTAAAGACGGCGCAGTTGTAATTGACGTCGGAATGAATAGGGACGAAAACGGCAAGCTTTGCGGCGATGTCGATTTTGAAAGTGTTAAGGACAAATGCTCGTTTATCACCCCTGTACCGGGCGGTGTAGGCCCTATGACAATTTCAATGCTTATGCAAAATACATTAACTGCCGCTAAAATTCAAAACGGCTTGGAAAAATAATAAAAGAGGTTTAACCTATGGCACTTGAGGAACAGGTAGTAAAAAAACTTATTGAAAAAAATTTTCATATTTCTTTCGCAGAGTCTTGCACTGGGGGTATGTGTTGTGGTACAATAGTAAACGTTGCAAATGCATCAAAGGTGCTTGACGTTTCTTTTGTGACTTATGCAAACGAGGCTAAGATTGAGTTCCTCGGTGTCAAGGCTGATACCATTCTTTCTAACGGAGTGGTCAGCGAAGAGGTCGCTTATGAAATGGCACATGGCGTTGCCAATGTTGCTAAAAGCGAGGTCGGCGTAGGTGTAACGGGTGTTGCAGGTCCCGGCGGCGGTACTGCTAAAAAGCCTGTCGGTATGGTTTGCTTCGGCTTTTATGTAAACGGCAAAACGTCGACTTATACTTGCCATTTTGGCGAAATCGGGCGCAATCAAGTCCGCAAATCAAGCGTGGAGTTTGTTATGGCAAAACTTCTTGAATTGCTTGACGATTAATTTAATACTTTGCTGATATGGCTCAGTTGGTAGAGCAGCTCATTCGTAATGAGCAGGCCGTCGGTTCGAGTCCGACTATCAGCTCCAAAAAAGAGGTTTGATCTATGCGTTGGTCAAACCTCTTTTTGATTGTCAATAAGCGTATTAAAGCCCATATAATTTATGGCTTTTTGTATTTCTTTTTATCACTGCCTTATAACCGACATTTCTAATGGTAACAATTTCAAATTCTTTATTGTTCCTTAGCTTGTTACGAAGTCTGTTCACATGTACATCAACAGTTTTATCATTGCTTTCCGTATTAACTTATGATATTATAAGTATATAATTATCAATTTGTTTTGAGGAGTAAGATGAAAGAGTATATATGTAAAATCGCTTCTATTGATGAAGTGATAACAAAATGGAATTATGAAATAAAAAAACAAAAGCGAAAACAAAAGAAATCGGCTTTAGAGTTAGTGAAAAATAATGCAGTTGAGAATATAAAAAACGGTCAGGCTGTTACATATTATGGAAAATTAAATGACAAAATTATTTGTCAAGCGACTGCCATGTTTGATGAAGATATTATTCAAAACAGTGACGGTCTTGTTGGAACTAAAACTGTATATCTGTGTAATTTCAGTACAGATAAAAAACATCAAGGCAAAGGATATTTTTCAAAGCTTTTCAAATTTGTAATTGAGGACTTAAAAAACAAAGGTTACACAAAGTACACTTTAGGCGTTGAACCAAAAGAAACAAAGAACTTGCAAATTTATCGGTATTTCGGTTTTAATACACTGATAAAATCAGGGCATCAAACCTATCCCGACGGTACGATTATTGATGTTGATTATTATGAAATGGAATTAGATTAGAACAAAAAATCTCACTCTTTTTTACGGAGTGAGATTTTGTTCGTTTATTCGATTTTTCGCCCAAGACCATCTATTGACCGGTTATGAATTTGCCACATTTCCGCCGAGTAGATTACCCATTGTGTTTGCAACATTTTCTTGCATGGAATCCGTCACATGCATATATGTATTCATTGTAAATTCTGCATCTGTGTGACCGAGCATGTGCGATACCGTTTTAACGTCCATTCCTTGCTCAAGAGATAAGGTGGCAATGAAATTGTTGAAAAACAGTTTATTTAGACTTGTGTATGATTAATAATATATTGTCTTGAAAATAGTTCAATTTAGGAGTATAATTATATTTTGTAACGTGTATTTGTTCGGAGGGGTATTGTGGTAAGTTTTAGGGAAACTTTGCGTGAATATATAAAGAAAAATGGATATTCAATTAATGAATTTGCAAATAAATGCAATATAGACAGAGCATGGTTGAGTAACGTTCTTTCGGGCAGAAAGGAACTTAGCGAGGCAAAGTTTAAAAATATTATTGAATCTAATATTTTGAGCGAAGCTCAAAATGAGAATTTGACTTCGCTTTATAGGCTCAGGGATTATACACCTGAGCAAATTGAGAGAATTGAATATATGCTTGAGCGCCTTTCAAGAAAGGTTAGAAGAACTGAATGTTTTATTCCTATTGATTTTGATGATGACAGGCAAATATATATCGGAAAAGAAAATTTGCTCTCGGCTCTTTTTAAAATTCTTGCAAAAAGAGAGGAAATATCGTTTATTTATACCAATATTACGGCGGAAAGTGAACAAGCAGTTGACGTTCTTTATCATTTTATGAAAGAGGACAAGTATAAAAATATAGATTATAAGCATATTTTTATGACCGACGGCGGTACATCAAATCATAATCTTAATACATATTTTACCGTTTGCGATTTTGCCGAACTTGGGTACACAGGTTTTTCGGTTATTAAAAATGTTGAAATTAAATCGATAGAAGATAATGATTTTTTTCCTTATTTCATTTTGACTGACAAAGCAATGATGATGTTTGACCCCGAATTTAATAACGGAGTGTTCATTGATGACGAAAATATTATTAAGGTTTATACAGGAAAGTTTATGAGCCTTTATGAAAAGGGCGAGAAAGTAATTGTTTCTTTTTCAAATGCCGTTGAGCTAATGAGAACGCTTACGACTATGCACGACAGCACCTCGGAGCTTTCGTTTACACCCGATTTTTGTGTTACCCCATGCCTTGATTATGATGTTCTTTCCGATAATGCTTCTGAAAATTTGCCTAATAGGGAACTTTTAATTCAGGCTGTTTTAAACCACTATAATCTTGATTATTCCAAGTTTTCAAATTTCTTGACTGTTGAGTCACTTAACAGATTTGTTAAGGATGGAATTATTTATGAAATTCCGAGAACATATCTTAAGCCGATTGATATCAATAGCAGAGTTAAGCTTCTTAAATGTATTAAAGATAATATAGAAAAGCACGGCAAATATAACACATATATTTTAAATCCTACTAAATTTGAATATAATTCCTATGACGTTCAGGTTGAAAAAATCGGTGTTGTTACTATCTGCGGCATCAGGCAGGGTAATAAGGAAAACGATGAAAGCTTTATGGGCGAATGGCTTTGCTCAATCAATGATGAAAACATATTTAAGGATTTTATTAATTTAAAACGTTTTCTTGTTGAAGGATTGTATGTTTACTCCGATGAATTTTCAAGCAGTTATGTTTCAAATCTTATTTTGGAGCTTACTGCCGAGCTTGGCGGGGAGAAAAGCTGATGACGCTTCATACCATTGCTCCGGTTTTCGACGAAAATTCAAAAATTCTTGTATTAGGATCTTTTCCGAGTGTTAAGTCAAGAGAGGAGGGCTTTTTCTACGGCCACCCTCAAAACAGGTTTTGGAAAGTGATAGCAAATGCCTTTGATACTCACACTTTGCAAAGTATAGAAGAAAAGAAAGCACTTCTACTTTCAAACGGCATTGCCCTTTGGGACGTTATTCATTCGTGCGACATCGTCGGCTCGTCCGATTCGTCAATAAAAAATGTTGTGCCAAACGATATTTCAAAAATTCTCAAAACGGCAAATATTGAAAAAATTATCACTAACGGCAAAAAGGCGGATTTGCTTTATAAAAAATATATTGAGCCTAAATTTAATATTAAAGCCACCTGCCTGCCGTCAACAAGCCCCGCCAATGCGCAATGGTCACTTGATAGGCTTTGTGATGTGTGGAAAAACGAATTAAGATAAAAAAATGGCTGTTCATTTGAACAGCCATTTTTTGTTATTTTGTACCGATTAAAAATTAACTTGACAGAATTATTAATATATAACTTAATAAAAGTGGAATTCTTTTAATTAATATTTTGTATAGCTATCACATTCGATGAACACCGTTAAGAAATATTTTGTCCTTAAACTTGCCGTTGGTTTCGTTTTTCTTAGAACGCATTTCTTCAAATTCTTTGCCGTTAATGTTCCTATAATCTAAAATAGCGCTTATTACCTCAACAAGGTCGCATAATTCCAAGATATCATCGGATTCGTTAAATTCAGTTAATTCTTCCGAAAGCTTCTTCTTTAATTCATTATAGTAATCAAAGGAATCAAGAATTACAAAATCCGGTTTATCTCCTTTTTGCTCTATTATGTTAGGTATATTATCTCTTACAAGCTTATTCATTTTTTCGTACATAAAATGACATCCTCCATCGTTCGCTTTACTGTAAAAAAATTATTTAATCAGCGCTACGAGGCCTACGCCTAGTCCGCTGACAGCCATAAGAGCCGCTAAAATTACTGCGGTTACCTTAACCCATTTTTGTTGCATTGTTTATATCTCCTTATTTCATAAGCTCGTTTGCATCGTCAAGAAGCCTTTGAGCAATTTCTTTTGCATTTTCCTCACTCTGACCGATAGCGGTAATGTATGCCTTAATTTTAGGCTCTGTGCCTGACGGACGAACGATTACCTTGTTACCGTTTGTAAGCGTGTATGCAAGAACGTTTGATTTAGGAAGAGTGATTTCACTTTCCTCTCCTGTTTTGACAATTGTTGATTTCGAGGTTTTATAATCGTCAATTTTAGTGACCTCATATCCTGCAAATGATGAAGGCTTGTTATCTCTTAAGCCGTCCATAATAGCCGCCATTTTTTCCATTCCTGCCGCACCCTCAAAGGTGTAGCTTTGAACGGTATTGCAATAGTAGCCAAACTCGTCATAAAGACCGTTCATAACGTCAATAAGAGTTTTGCCCTGAGATTTATAGTATGCTGCCATTTCGCAGATGAGCATAGAAGCAACTACAGCGTCCTTATCTCTTGCGTGAGTGCCTGCAAGATAGCCGTAGGACTCCTCAAAGCCCATTACAAAATCGCTTGCCTTGCCCTGCTTTTCAAGCTCGGTAATAAGCTCGCCGATATATTTAAAGCCTGTGAGAAGATTTTTAAATGTGCAGTTATATTTTTTTGCAATAACTTCTGCAAGGTCAGTTGATACAAAGGACTTAACTGCAATTGAACTTTCAGAAAGAGTACCTTGTGCCTTTTTCTGCGATAAAAGGTAATTGAGAAGCATTGCGCCGACTTCGTTACCCGTCATAAGCTGAAAATCGCCCTTGCCGTTGTTGACTGCAATGCCTACTCTGTCGCAATCGGGGTCTGTTGCAAGGAGTAAATCAGGCTTAACGCTTTCTGCAAGCTTGAGCGCACATTCAAACGCTTGCTTAATTTCCGGATTAGGAAATGGGCAGGTCGGGAAGTTGCCGTCGGGATTTTCCTGCTCAGAAACAACAGTAACCTTTTTAACTTTGATTCTGTCAAGAATTTTTCTTACCGGCTTGTTGCCTGTGCCGTTTAACGGTGTGTAAATAACATTGAGGTCAGCTTTTTCACAAATTCCGAAATTAACGCATTGCTTGATTACCTCGTCAAGAAATAAATCAATAACATCCTGACCCATATATTCAATAAGACCCTTTTGCTTAGCCTCATCAAAGTCCATAGTTTTAATGCCCGTGAAGTAGTCAACCTTTTGGATAAAATCATAGGTTTCGCTTGCTTCCTCGTCGGTCATTTGATATCCGTTTTCATTGTAGCATTTGTAGCCGTTATATTTTGCCGGGTTGTGAGAAGCAGTGAGAATAATACCGCTTGAGGTTTTAAAATGCCTGATTGCAAATGAAAGGCAAGGCGTAGGTTCAAGCTCCTCGTAAAGATAAACCTTAATGCCGTTTGCGGCAAGAGTTTTTGCCGCTTCAATCGAAAAATAGTCCGACTTGATACGTGAATCGTAGCCGATAGCGATTGACGGATTTTCAAAATGCTTGTTAAGAAAATCCGCAAGTCCCTGCGTCGCTCTGCCGACGGTGTAATAATTCATTCTGTTAGTGCCTGCGCCGATAACGCCTCTTAGTCCCGCAGTTCCAAATTCAAGACTGCGATAAAATCTGTCTAAAATTTCTTCGTCTTTGCCCTTAATTGAAAGCAATTCTTCTTTTAAATCAGGGTCAGCAGTTGCCTTTTCAAGCCAAAGGTCATAAATCCTATTTATATTTTTGTTTTCCATAAAAAACACGCCCTTATATAATTTATATTTATATTTTAACCTTTATAAAATATATTGTCAATATTCTTATTAAATGTTATAATTACAAATGGTGATGAAAAATGTATTCAAAAGTCAAAAGCTTAGGCATATCGGGTATCGAAGCGTTCAATGTTACTGTTGAATGTGATATCAGCGGTGGGCTTCCACGCTTTGACGTTGTCGGCTTGCCCGATACCGCCGTTAAGGAAAGCAGGGAAAGAGTAAGGTCGTCAATTAAAAATTGCAAACTTAATTTTCCCGTTTCAAGAATAACCGTTAATATTGCGCCTGCCGATATTAAAAAAGAGGGTGCGATTTTCGATTTGCCCGTGTTTATCGCTATACTGAAATCAAGCGAGCAAATTAAAGAAAATATTGACGATTATGCATTTTTGGGTGAACTTTCTCTTGACGGTGAAATTCGCAAAGCAAGCGGTATTTTGCCTATGATTATGGCTGCAAAGGAACATAATATTAAAAAAGTTTTTGTGCCTTTTCAAAATGCGTATGAGGGAAGCGTTGTTGACGGGGTAGACGTTTTGCCTGCTAAAAACGTTATGGACGTTCTCGCTCATATTAAAGGTGAAAAGGTTATTGAAAGCGTTAAATATGACTTTGACGCCGAAGAAGAAACTAAATACAATGTTGATTTCAGCGACGTTAAGGGTCAGGACCAAGCCAAAAGAGCACTTGAGATTGCGGCGGCAGGCGGTCATAATTGCCTGCTTATCGGTCCTCCCGGTTCAGGCAAGTCTATGCTTGCAAAAAGACTTCCTACCATTTTGCCGGATATGACCTTTGAGGAAAGGCTTGAAACGTCAAAGGTTTATTCAATTGCGGGCAAAATTCCGTCGGGCAAGTCGCTTGTAACAAAAAGACCGTTTCGTTCTCCGCATCATACCGTGTCTGCCCAAGCGCTTACGGGCGGCGGTGCAAACCCCAAACCGGGGGAAATAAGCCTTGCTCATAACGGCGTTATGTTTATGGACGAATTTCCGGAGTTTGACAGAAGGGCGAAAGAGTCGCTTCGTCAACCTCTTGAGGACGGAGTGGTTACTGTTGCAAGGGCAGCAGGCACTTTTACTTATCCGTCAAGTATAATGCTTGTTGCAGCAATGAATCCGTGTCCGTGCGGCTATTTCGGTCACCCCACAAGGCAGTGTACTTGCTCTCCTGCCGCTAAAAAGAGATATCAGGACAAGGTTTCCGGTCCGCTTCTTGACAGGATTGATATTCATGTTGAAGTTGCGCCGGTTGAATATAATGAACTTTCGGATAATACCGTGGGCGAAAAGAGCAGTGATATCAAAAAGCGTGTTGATAAAGCGAGGGCTGTTCAGCAAAAGCGATTTGCGGGAACGGGAATTACCTGCAATGCAAAAATGACTCCTAAAATGACTAAGGAATGTTGCGTGTTAAGCGAGGAAGCTGACGAACTTTTGCATGAAAGCTTTGATAATTTTTCAATGAGCGCACGTGCTTACGATAAGGTTTTGCGCCTTGCAAGGACTATTGCTGATTTGGCAGACAGCGAGGAAATCAAGCTTGAGCATATCGCCGAGGCGCTTCAGTTTCGTGCTCTTGATCGAAAATATTGGGAAGTATGACAAATGAAAAAATCTGTTAAAATAATCATTCTGATTTTGGCAATTGTTTTGATAGGTGCAATTGTGTTTGATGTGACGCTTGTTAACAATGCGAAAACGGGAAATGAAAAAACCGCTTCCACTGCTCAAACTGTCAGCGAGAGTACAACAAAAGCGGAAAAAACATATTCCGACCCTGTCGAGGCACAGGCGAGGAAAATGATTAAAAATATGACTCTTTATGAAAAGGTAGGTCAAATGCTTCTCTACTATATTCCTAAAGAGGAGGACCCCACAAGAATGATGGCAAGGTGGCAGTTCGGAGGATATATCCTTTTCTCCCGCAATTTTGAAAATTCCACTCCTGCCAAAACAAGAAGTGATATAAACGATTATCAGTCTGCGGCTAAAATTCCGGCATTTATGGCAGTTGACGAGGAGGGCGGCGGAGTTAATCGTGTTTCGCAGTATAGTCAATATCGAAGTGAGCCGTTTCATTCGGGAATTACAAATTATCAAAAAGGCGGCTGGCAGGCGGTTGTTGATGACGCTGAGGATAAAAGCGAGTTTATGCATGACCTTGGTATCAACACTGTTTTAGCCCCTGTTTCCGATGTGCCTTATTCAAGGAGCGACTATATTTATTCCCGTGCTTTTTCAACTGATGCTGACAGCGTGAGCGAATATGTATCAAAAACAGTCAGCACTATGAATGAAAATAACTTTTTAAGCTGTGTTAAGCATTTTCCGGGCTATGGCAATAATACAAATACTCATACGGGTATGAGTGTTGATAATAGAAGCTGGGAAAGCTTTGAAAAAAGGGACTTAAAGCCTTTTAAGGCGGGTATTGATGCAGGCGTGCCGTTTTTAATGGTTAGCCATAACGTGATTGACGATTATGACGAGGGTGTTCCTGCCTCTCTTTCCAAAAAGCTACATAATTATATTCGTAAGGATATGGGCTATAACGGTATAATTCTTTGCGACGGTCTTGGTATGAGCGGCGTTCGTGATTATGTCGGCGGCGATAAAGGCGAGGTCGCTGTAAGGGCGGTTATGGCTGGTAACGATATGCTTTGCGCAACCGATGTAGGCGTTCAGCTTCGTGCAATTGTTAAAGCTGTCAACGACGGCAGAATTGAGCTTTCTCAAATTGAAGATTCAGTCACAAGAATACTTATGACTAAGATAAATTACGGCTTAATTGAAAAGGAGTAATAAATTATGGATATTCAAAAAACTATGCAAAATCTTGAGAAAAACGGAATAAAGCCTTATTTCGTTGAAAATAAAGATGAGGTTGTCCCTCTTGTAAAAACGTTAATTAATAACGGCGAAAGTGTTTCGTGCGGCGGCTCTGTCACTCTTGATGAAACGGGAGTTAAGGCACTTATGCAAAACGGCGATTATGATTTTATCGACCGCACGGGATTGCAGGGCGAGGAACTTAGGCAGTCATATATTAAAACATTCGGCTGCGACACGTTTTTTACTTCATCTAATGCAGTTACGGAAAACGGCGAGCTTTATAATGTTGACGGTAATTCAAACCGTGTTGCCTGCATTGTTTACGGTCCACGTCAGGTTATTATGATTGTCGGCGTAAATAAAATTGTTAAGGATATTGACGAGGCGATTTATAGGGTTAAAACCGTTTGCGCTCCTATGAACACTCAGCGCCTTGACGTCAAAACCCCTTGTAATAAAACAGGCAAATGTATCTCTCTTTCTAAGGAAAATCCGCATCTTTGCGACGGCTGCGGCGGCGATAACAGGATTTGCTGTAATTATGTCGTTTCCGCAAAGCAGCGCCATAAGGACAGAATCAAGGTTATTATCGTTAATGAAAATTTAGGATATTGATATTAAATAAGGATATCATGCGGTTTGCCCCAAATGATATCCTTATTTTTGAATTATTCACTTTTTGCGTATACAAAACAGATAGTACAAAACCTTTTATGGTTATGTTGATAATACATATAGAAAAGGTGGTGGCTCCGCCAGCGGACAAAGCTCCGGCAATCCTGAACCGGAACAGACTTGGGCGCCTAAAAATGTAGATGCTAAAAGATTTTTAGGCGAACCTGGAGAAATTAAACGAATTTAAATATTTTAAAATTACAGGAGTGAGCAAAATGAATAATGATTATGTGAATAATGATTATGACGGAGATTACAAAAGCAAGGAAGAATTCTACGATTCCGTAGAGCGTCATTCAGAAATTGTTTTTGAATGGAAAGACAAATCGTACGAAATATGTTCTATGGACGGAAAACGCTGGTGGTTTTTCAATGTGACAGATGACACGGAAGTTATAGTAAATACAATAGAAGAACTTATGAACTGTGAAATTGACGGCGAAAGGCTTGTTGATATCTGCACAAAATTCACTGTCATTGAAAGAACATTTTAATTTTATAAATAAACCGTTAAAAAAGCAAAAATCCTGACTTATTAGGAGAATTTAAAATGTATACTAAAAACAACCATATTCTTGAATATCCTAATTACAAGGATATAAACGATTTTAGGGAAAGTTTAATTCACGGCAGAGAAATTATTATAAATTGGAATGATATTGAATATGTTATAGAATATGAAAACGATTCGATGAATGATTTTTCTGTCTGCGTAGCAAACAAGCCTGAAACAGGGCGCCATTTTGAAACTGTCGGCGAATTGCTTAATTATAGACTTGATTCAAATGATTGCATAAGAGATATAATTACTCAGGCAGAGGTTGTTTGGAGAAATATTTAACGGTGCGAAATATGATTGATATTAACAAAATTGATAAAGTGTTTAAAGATATCGGATATTTAAAAAAGCAATTGCCAAACGGTGACGTACAATATTTTAAAAACGATATTTTTTGTAAATTTGAATATGTTTCGGGACTTGATTCGTATATTTTGTCAAGCGCACTCGGAAATGAAGAAGCAAAGCAAAATATATTTGAGGACGACGAGGTTTATTCAAATTAAATGAGCGATAATGAAATTTTGGATAAATTAAAATCCGATATCGCTAATTTGATTAATGATTAAAATTTAATATTCATATTCAAAAAAGCACATTAAAAAACTCAATGTGCTTTTTTCTTACGTTTTTGTAATGATAAAGTCACGTGAAAGTAAGGCTTTGGGTGTATTCTTTATTGACGAAAGAGAGATATGGCTTATCTTAACAATTTTGTAAGAACTTCTTTATCACTTCTTTGCTTTTCTTTAACAGAAAGTAAGAAATGCTTTGGTAAAATCAGGGGCGTAAACGAAAAGTTTAACTTGATTTTTTAACTTAGAATATAAGGAGATGGGAATATGAATATATTGGTAACTCTTAACAGCGGATATGTTTTGCCGCTTTGCACAATGCTTAAATCGCTTTCTTATTCAAACGAGGGAACGGATATTGATTTATATATCGTTCATTCGTCGCTTACTCTTGCCGATTTTCAGAAAATCAATGCAGTAACAATAAATACGGATATTTCGCTTCACCCGATAAAGGTTGACAATTCGCTTTTTGACGGTGCGCCGACGTGCAAAAGAATTTCTAAAGAAACTTATTACAGGATTTTCGCAAGCGAGCTTTTGCCAAAGGAGCTTGACAGAATTTTATATATCGACCCAGATACGGTTGTTATTAACCGCCTTGACGATTTTTATAATGCAGACTTTGGGAGCAATGTTTTAATCGGCGCTAAGCATTTTGACGGCGCAATAGATATTTGGAACAGAAAAAGGCTCGGTATTAAGCATTCCAAAAGATATATTAACGCAGGAGTTATGCTATTTAATTTGAAACTTATGCGAGAGCTTTTTTCAAGCGAGAGGGTATTTGATATTATAAAAAAGAAAAAGCCGATACTGTTTCTTGCCGACCAGGACGTAATTAATATTATGTATGACGGCTATATCGGTCTTTATGATGAATATGTTATTAATCTTGACGAGCGTTGCTTTGCAAGGCTTTTGAATAAAGAACCTTTTGAAAAGGCAAAGAAATATGTGGACGAGCACACCGATATTATTCATTTTAACGGCAAATTCAAGCCGTGGAAAAGTGACTATAAGGGTGAGCTTGACGGATATTGGCATCACTTTGACCGTATGCCGAGCTACAAGGCAAGGAGGTATTACAGTGAAACAGCTTAAAAAATATTTCAAGCTTCCGCCTAAAAATGTTTGCATAATTTACGGTGTTGCAATCGCTGTTATTCTTATTGCATTTTTGTCGGTTTATTTTACATTCGGCAAGCAGCTTACTGCTTTTGTTTCGGATACTCAACATTTTAATGCGTGGCTTGCACAGTATAAAAGTCTCAGTGCGGTAATATTTATTCTTATCCGTGCGTTTCAAACCGTTATTAAAATTATCCCTGCCGAACCGCTTGAAATTGCTTCGGGCTATGCATTCGGCACTTGGGGCGGACTTTTTTACTGTTCGGTAGGAACTTTTTTAGGCTCACTCGTGATTGTTTTTCTTTCAAAGACTTTCGGCCAGGCGTTTATCGGCGCTTTTGTAAATGAGGAACAGTTTAAACAGCTTAAAATAATCAGCAATAGCGACAATCAAAATCTGTTTTTATGGATATTTTATCTTGTTCCCGGAACGCCGAAGGATATTTTTACATATATTGTTTCGGCAACGGATATTAATTTAGTCAGATTTTTTGCGATAACAACGATAGCTCGCATTCCGTCAATAATTACATCCACAATCTGCGGCAATGAGCTTATGCATAACAACATGAAAACGGCAGCAACTGTGTTTGTGCTCACGGCAGTTGTGTCGGGAATATGCGCAATTATTTATAAAAAGCATAATGATAAGAAAATGAAAGCGGCTTGAACACAATGTTCAAGCTGTTTTTATTTTGGCGGTGGGTGAAAAATTCGCATAAAAAATGAGGCGACCAATGGTCGCCCCTGCGGTGTTTTTGAATAACTTATTATCCGTTGCCGCCTGATTTTGGCATATAACGGTAAAGCTCAAGCGCAAGCTTATTGACAGGGAGCGTTTGAACAACAACCTTGCCCGGTCCCGTTACAACTGTGTTGAAAAGTCCTTCGCCGCCGAAGAAAATGTTTTTAGCACCCTTAACGGTTTGAATATCCATATTGCAAGTGCCGTCCATAATTGCGAGATGGCCTGTGTCAAGAACAAGCTGTTCGCCGGCTTGAAGCTCATATTCAACGGTAGAGCCGTCAAGCTCAACAAAGAGGACTCCCTCGCCTTCAAATTTCTGCATAATAAAGCCTTCACCGCCGAAAAGGCCTGCACCAAGGGCTTTTTTGAAATAAATTGACATATTAACGCCCGGTGTAGATGCTAAAAATGCGCTTTTTTGGCAAATGACAGACTGACCCGGATGAATTTCAACGGCACGGATGTTGCCGGGGCAACAGCTTGTAAATGAAATCATACCTTCTCCGCCACGACAAGTGTACCTGTTTTGGAACATTTTGTCGCCTGAAAAGAGCCTGCCGAAAGCTTTTCCGAGGCCGCCGTTTGTTGTGGTTTCCATAACCATATTAGGCGTCATCCAACTCATTCCGCCGCCCTCTGTAATCATCTGCTCACCGTCTTGCAAATGGCAAATAACAGCAGGGAACGGAGTTCCTTTAATTTCGTATTGCATAAATCTTCTCCTTACTTTTCTGAATTATATTATAGATAATAAACCCATTAGCATAATTTTATCTATAAAACTCCAAAAATATAATATCATATATATACTATTTAATCAATATGTTTAAAAAATATTTATTAAAATTGCATATTGAATATATCTTTTTATAGGTATATAATTACATTGAAATTTATATATACTTTCGGGAGAAAATTATGAAAGATTTTTTAGATAAAGATTTCCTGCTTGAAAGCGATGTGGCAAAGAAGCTTTTTCACGAATATGCTGAGAAAATGCCGATTTGCGATTATCATTGCCATTTAAGTCCGAAGGAAATCTATGAAAATAATCAGCCAAACAATATTTCTGATTTGTGGCTTTCGGGCGACCACTACAAATGGAGAGCAATGCGTTCTTGCGGTGTTGAGGAAAAATATTGCACAGGCGACGCAAGCCCTAAAGAGAAATTTGAAAAATTTGCATATACTTTGCAATATTGCATAGGCAATCCTCTTTATCATTGGGCGCATATAGAACTTCAAAGATATTTTGGAATTGATACTCCGCTTAACGCAAAAACTGCGGATGATATTTATGAGCGTGCAAATAAGGCAATTGCCAATGGTGATTTTGCTCCTCAAAGCCTTATTACAAAAAGCAATGTCAAGGTTGTTTGCACAACGGATGACCCTGTTGACGATTTAAAATATCACAAGCTTTTAAAAAATGTTGACGGCTTTGATTGCAAGGTTTTGCCTACTTTCAGACCTGACAAGGCGCTTAATATTCATCTTGACGGCTTTGCAGATTATATTAAAGAACTCGGCGAGGTATCGGGTGTTGAAATTAAAACGGTTGACGACGTGATTTGTGCGCTTTTAAAGAGAGTTGAATATTTCCATTCGGTAGGATGCCGTGTGTCTGACCAAGCGTTTGACTGCCCGCCTTATGCACCGGCAAGCAAGGACGAGGTTAATGCTGTATTTAATAAGGCTATGAACGGCGAAAAGCTTACAGATTATGAATGTAACGTATATAAAACACCAATTGTTATTGCTCTTGGTGAAAAATATCATGAGCTTGGCTGGACTATGGAGGTTCATATCGGCGCAATGCGTAATAACAATACGCTTATGTATAATAAAATCGGCGCAGATACAGGCTTTGACTCGGTAGGCGACGATAATATTGCTAAGCCGCTTTCAAGGCTTCTTGATGCTCTTAATATCAACAATAAACTGCCAAAGACTATTTTGTTTAATCTTAATGATAAGGACAATATTGTTCTTGCAACTATGCTCGGCAATTTCCAATCAAGCGATGCTGAATCTAAAATTCAATTCGGCCCTGCTTGGTGGTTTTTGGATACAATGGACGGTATGACTGCTCAAATGAAATCTCTCGCTAACCTCGGAGTTTTGGGCAAGTTTGTCGGAATGGAAACGGACAGCCGTTCGTTTACCTCTTACGGCAGGCATGAATATTTCAGAAGAATTATGTGTAACCTTATCGGCTCTTGGGTTGAAAAGGGTATGTATGCATACGATGAGGATATCCTTAAGGAAATTGTTGAGGGTATTTCATATAACAACGCTATTAAATATTTCAATTTTGAATAATATGGAGGAACATTATGAATCTTAATTTAAGACCTAAAGAGGAATGTACTTTTGATGAAATTTCACTCGGCGAAATTATGCTTAGGCTTGATCCGGGTGAGGGCAGAATTAAAACTGCCCGTTCTTTCCGTGCTTGGGAAGGCGGCGGAGAATATAACGTTGCAAGAGGACTTCGCCGTTGCTTCGGTTTAAGGACGAGTGTTGTTACCGCTTTTGCTGAAAATGAAATCGGCTATCTTATGGAGGACCTTATTCTTCAGGGCGGTGTTGATACTTCCCTTATTAAGTGGGTACCGTATGACGGTATCGGCAGAAACGTAAGAAACGGTATTAACTTTACAGAGCGTGGCTTTGGTATTCGTGGTGCTGTCGGCGCTTCTGACAGAGGCAATACTGCTGCTTCTCAAATTAAGCCGGGAGATATTGATTGGGATTATATTTTCGGTACACTCGGTGTTCGCTGGCTTCATACAGGCGGTATCTATGCAGCTCTTTCTGAGGACAGCGCAAATACTGTTATTGAAGCAGTTAAAAAAGCTAAGCAGTACGGTACAATTGTATCTTATGACCTTAACTACCGTCCGTCACTTTGGAAGGGTATCGGCGGTCAGGCTAAGGCGCAAGAGGTTAATAAGGAAATCGCAAAGTATGTTGACGTTATGATTGGTAACGAGGAGGACTTTACTGCTTCTCTTGGCTTTGAGGTTGAGGGCAACGATAAAGACCTTAAGTCACTTAATATGGACGGTTACTACAAGATGATTGAAACCGTTACAAAGGCTTATCCTAATTTTAAGGTTATTGCTACAACCCTTCGTACAGTTAAGACTGCAACAGTAAACGATTGGAAAGCAATCTGCTGGGCTGACGGAAAGATATATAATTCAATTGAATTTCCGGGTCTTGAAATTATGGACCGTGTAGGCGGCGGTGATTCTTTCGCTTCAGGTCTTGTTTACGGTCTTATGACTTATGAGGATGCGCAAAAGGCAGTTAATTACGGCGTTGTTCACGGCGCACTTGCAATGACTACACCGGGCGATACCTCAATGGCTTCTCTTAAAGAGGTTGAGGCTAAGGTAAACGGCGGCTCTGCAAGAGTTCAGAGATAACGTCGTCGCAAACTACGTATCACTCAAAATAACTTTTGTATATTATTTTAGCAAAAGTTATTTATCATTCACTACGTTGCTCCTCCTCTCCCCAAAAAGCTCACGCTTTTCGGGGACCCCGATGGTGTGACTTATTAAATTAATAGGAGATATAATTATGTCAAATAAAATTGAAACACTTGCAAAAATTCAAGAGGTCGGCATTGTTGCAGTAGTTCGTGCTACTTCAATTGAGCAGGCTGAAAAAATTACAGACGCTTGTATTGCCGGCGGTGTTGCAGCTATCGAGCTTACTTTTACCGTTCCTCACGCAGACAAGCTTATCGAAGCTATGAGGGCTAAATATTCAAGCGGCGAAATCATTATCGGCGCAGGCACCGTTATGGATGCGGCTACTGCACGTATTGCTATTTTGGCAGGCGCAGAGTATATCGTTTCTCCATACTTTGACCCTGAAACAGTTAAGACCTGTAACCGTTACGGTATTCCGTCAATGCCTGGTATTTACACTCCTACAGAGGCTGTTCACGCTATGGAATGCGGAGCAGACGTGCTTAAGGTATTTCCGGGCGATATCGCAACTCCTTCATTTATTAAGGATATTCACGGTCCTATTCCTAATGCGGTTATGATGCCGTCGGGCGGTGTTGATGTTGATAACGTTAAGGATTGGATTAAGGCAGGTGCAGTTGCAGTCGGCGCAGGTTCATCTCTTATCAAAGGTGCAAAGACAGGCGATTATGATTTGATTACCGAAACAGGTAAGCTCTTTGTTGAAAAAATTAAAGAAGCAAGAGCAGAGATGAAGAAATAAAATTGCTGATAAATATGAGGCGACCAATGGTCGCCCCCTACGATACGTCGAAAGAAATTACGTGTTTGAATGAATTTCTTTGAAATTCATAATAAACACTCCATTCCTTTCTCCTCTTCCCCAAAAAGCTTGCGCTTTTCGGGGACCCCTAATGGAATTTTATCAAAATAAACGCAAAGAAAAAGCGGATTGAACATTAAGTTCAATCCGCTTTTTTAATGATATTAAAATTTTATTTATCCTCTGTTTCGATTTTGCCGTTTTCTTTTTCAAATTCTGCAACTCTCTTTTTAAGATATTGCTCAATCTCCTTGTTGGCAGAGCGACCCTCGCTCTCGGCAATATATCTGAACTTCTTAAATAATAGCCTATCTACTCTTAAAGTGTATCTGACAATTTTATCTTCCATAATCGAACCTCGTGATGTTATACTGACATTATTATGACTTAATTATAGTGTAAATATTGCACAAAAACGAAAATGGCGTTATAATGACGTCATAGTGACGCATAATTTTTGAGGTGATACGATGATTTTGGCAATTATAAGCAGTAATGATATCTTGATTAAAAATATGGCATATTATATTCCGAAAAATATTACTCAAGTTGTTTGTGGCAATGAAAGTTTGATTGATAAAGAGGTTATTTCTTATTCGAAAAAATATGGGATACCTTATAAAGTGTTTGAACTTCAAAAAAATATTCAACCGGAGATAGCAAATCGAGTGCGAAATGAGGCGGTTTCGGAATATGCAGATAATTTTATATTGTTTTGGGACGGAAAAGATGAAAATATTTTAAAGCTTTCTAATATATGTGAAAGAAAAGGAAAAAATCTTTTAATAGTTCAGGTTATAAGAACTGACATTACGAATTAAATAACAAAGCCACGAGATTTACTGAAATCGAGTAACCTCGTGGCTTTATTATTTATATTATTTTTTTAATATTTTCACATCCGTGATTTTTAATATTGATAATAGCTTACATCATTTGCTTTTAACCGCTGTGTTTTCGCTTCCCCTGAATACAACGAACTTGTCGTAAAGAAATTCGGTTATCATATTGCAAGCCATTGTGCAGCCTAAAACTATGTAGTTGATAGCGGCAACGTCTGCAAATTTTGCCGTGAAGTGATTGCCCAAAAGCGTTGAAACTGGAGTGAATACACAATAAAACGCAAGCACCTTGAGCATTGCTATAGGTACGTTATTAGCAGACTTAAATGTGAATTTGCGGTTGAATGTAAAGTTCCAAATTACTGAAAGAAGAAGCGCAATAAGGTACATAGGGCCGTATTCGTTTTGCATAATTTTTTCAAATGTTGCATTTGTGTTCATAAGATTTTGAAGTGCAGGAAGCTTGATGATTACTTCGCTCATAAGAGTAAAACTCAATATCTGAATAATACCTGCAGACGCCGAGAAAAGCGCAAATTTAATAAACTGCCATACTCCGCCTTTTGATTTCTTTCCTTCACTCATTTGAAAAACTCCTTATATTCAAGATATTTTTATTTTATCACAGTAACTTTTCCGTTGCAAGATTACCAATCATATTTTGTAAGCTTTCCCTTTTGGCTCAATGCCGGATATCCCCACTGCCTTAAAACTTCATAAGTGCCGATTGCAACGGCGTTTGAAAGGTTAAGACTTCTGATAATCCCCCTCATAGGAAGCCTTACGCAACTGTCGTGATTTGCCTTTAAAAGCTCTTCCGGAAGGCCTTTGGTTTCTTTGCCGAAAACAAGAAAAGCATTATTTTTATATTCCATATCCGAATGTGCAATTTCAGCCTTAGTTGAAAAATAATAAAAATCTGCGCCCTTGTTTTTTTCAAAAAATTCCTCTTGGCTGTCATAAAAAGTTATATCAAGCTTGTCCCAATAGTCAAGACCTGCTCTTTTAACCTGTTTGTCGGTAATGGTAAAGCCCATAGGACCTACAAGATGAAGCCTTGCGCCCGTTGCCGCACACGTTCTTGCAATGTTGCCTGTGTTTTGCGGAATTTCAGGCTCAATAAGCGCAATGTTAAGCGAGTATTCCATTAATATATACCTCTTCTATATCTAAATTCTCATTAAGCGCAACCAAATCGGCGCACTTGCCGACTGCGATTGAACCGATGTTTTTATCTTCATTTATTGATTTTGCAGGATTTATTGTGCACGATTTAAGCGCTGTTTTAAAATCAATTCCAAAGCTAATAAGATTTTTAAATTCGGTGTGAATGTTTGAAATTGAAGCGGCAATCGTTCCGTCCTCTAAAACGGCATATTTACCGCCGGGCTTTACGAAAACCGCCTGACCGCCAAGCTCAAATTCTCCATCGCCAAGCCCTGCGCCTCGCATTGAATCGCTGATAACTACCGCTCTGTTTTCGCCTAAAATTTTAAATGCGTTTCTCAAAACAGTAGGGCAAATATGGCCGCCGTCGCAAATAAGTTCACACATAACCCTTTCATCATCAAGCACCGTGCCTGCTATACCTGCCTCTCTGTGAGCCATAGGTGTCATGGCGTTGAAAAGGTGAGTTGCGTGGCTTATACCGCAGTCAATAGCTTTTTTACATTCGTCTGCATTTGCTGCTGAATGACCGATTGAAACGTTTGCGTAATCTTTAGCGTGCTTTATAAATTTTTCACTGTCAAATGCTTCGGGTGCAATGGTAATAAGCTTAACAAGCTTGCCGCTTTTTGCGTATAAATCGTCAAATTCCTCAATCGTGCCGCCTCTTACGTACTCGGCATTTTGAGCGCCTTTTTTGCTCATTGCAATAAACGGACCTTCAAGGTTAATTCCCATAACCTTTGCGCCGCCGTGGTTTTCTTCTTTAAATTCCTTTATTGCTTCAACAATGCTTTCAAGCCTTTCTTTCGGCAGTGTCATTGATGTCGGGCAAAATGACGTTACACCGTGCTTTGCAAGCTCCTTTGCCATTTTTTCAAGACCGCTCTTGTCAGCGTCGGATGCGTCGTCGCCTGCACAGCCGTGAATATGCACGTCAATAAAACCGGGTATAATAATCTTGCCTGCCATATCTTTGCCGTCGCCGTCAATAATTCCGATTTGCTTTATTTTTCCGTTTTCTATTTCAATATCGCCGTATTCTTTTTCAAAATTTTCGTTAAAAAAGGTGCAATTTTTTAAAATCATTACTCATTTTCCTTTGCAATTTTATATGCAAGCTCCTCAAGCTGCTCAAAATGCTCAAAGGTGCTTATTTCCTTTCTAAGCGCCGCACCGCCACGTATGCCTTTTGTGTAATATGCCGCATGGTGCCTTGCCTCTCTCATTGCGGTGTATTCGCCCTTGTATTCAATAATTTTTTGAATATGCTTTAGCATAACTGCCATTTTTTCGTTAATGCTTACATCAGGCAAAACTCTGCATTCGCCAAGATATGCGTTAATTCTTCTGAATATCCACGGATTTCCGAGTGCGCCCCTGCCAATCATAATAGCATCAGCATTTGTCTTTTCAAGCATAATTGCCGCCGACTGCTCGTCTGTTACGTCGCCGTTTGCAATAACAGGGATACCCACAGCTTTTTTAACCTTTGCAATTATGTCATAATCAACCTTGCCCGAGTACATTTGCTGCCTTGTTCTTCCGTGAATCGTGATTGCCGAAGCACCGTTTTTTTCTGCAATTTGCGCAAGCTCGACCGCCGTAATGCTTTCATCATCCCAGCCTTTTCTTATTTTGACTGTTACGGGAATGTTGACTGCCTCGCTTACCGCCTTTACTATCTCTCCCGCAAGCTTGGGATTTTTCATAAGGCTTGCACCGCCGCCGTTCATTGCGATTTTAGGAGCGGGGCAACCCATATTTATGTCAATAATATCAGGGTGAAATTCAAGGCATTTTTGCGCCGCCTGCGCCATAATCTCCGGGTCGTCGCCGAAAATCTGAGCACCTGCCGGATTTTCAATTTCGCCGAGTGTTAAAAGCTCTTTGCTTTTTTTGTCGCCCATTGTAAGCCCTTTGCTCGATACCATTTCAGTCACGGTGTATCCTGCACCGTAGTTAATGCAAAGTTCACGAAACGCTCTGTCCGCAATTCCTGCCATTGGCGCTAAAAATATATTGTTTTCAAATTCAATATCTTTAATTTTCATTTTGTTTACCTTTTTATTTTTACTTGCAATTAATATATCACATTATTAATTGTAAATCAATCAATTATATGATATAATAATATGATTTTAAATGTAAGGAACTGAGTTTATGAAGCTTCTTGTTTTAGACGGTAACAGTATTGTAAACCGTGCTTTTTACGGCATAAAATTATTAACTAATAAAAACGGAGAATATACCAACGCAATCTACGGTTTTTTAAATATTCTTTTAAAGCTTGAGGATATTTGCTCGCCTGATGCAGTTGCCGTAGCATTTGATGTTCATGCGCCTACTTTTAGGCATAAAATGTATGATGAATATAAGGCAGGACGTAAGGGTATGCCTGACGAGCTTCGTGCTCAAATGCCTGTCCTTAAAGAAATGCTTAAAAATCTCGGAATTAAAACGATTGAAAAAGAAGGCTGGGAGGCTGACGATATTCTCGGCACTCTTGCCGCTGTATGCAGGAAAAACGGTGACGAATGTTTTATTGCAACGGGTGACAGGGATTCGTTGCAGCTTGCTCACGGCGGTGTTAAGGTGCTTCTTGCACGCACAAAAATGGGGCAGGCAGTTACCGATATTTATGACGAAAAGGCGATTGACGAGGAGTACGGTGTAACGCCTGAGGAACTTATTCAGGTTAAGGCGCTTCAGGGTGATGCGTCGGATAATATTCCCGGTGTTGCCGGAGTGGGTGCTAAAACTGCGCTTGACCTTATCGCACGTTTTCATACTCTTGATAATATTTATAATAATCTTGGCGAGCTTGACATTAAGCCGGGTGTTAAGGCAAAACTTAAAAACGATAAAGAAAAGGCTTATCTTTCTTTAAAACTCGGCACAATCAGTGTTGATGCACCGATTGATACGGATATCAATTCTTATGTCATTTCAGGCAGGGACGAGCAAAAGGCGGTTTCTCAATTTGTAAGGCTTGAACTTTTTTCGCTTATCCCTAAATTCGATCTTGACCCTAATAAAGCAGCCGAGGTTGAAGAAGAGGAAACGATTGAGAGAAATATCAGCTTGTCAAATTGTGATAATGCCGGCGCTTTGCTTGAAAGAGTTAAGGGGACTGACGTCTATTTTTATCCCTTAATCATTGACGGCAGTGTGACGGATTTGTATTTTGCGTTTGATAATGAAATTGTTGTTATTTCACCTGAGGCGCAGGGATACGAGGATTTTATTTGTGAATTTTTTGAGGACGAGAGCGCAAAAAAATACAGCTTTAACACGAAAGAACTTCACCGTTTGGCATGCAAATTAGGTGTTGAATTAAAGGGTGTTAAGGGCGATTTAATGCTCAGCGCCTATCTTTTAAGACCGAGCGACAGCAATTACGATATTGCTCACCTTTGCCTTGAATACGGTGTTAAAATTCCCGAATTCCTTAATTCTCTCGGCACTAAGGATGAAAATGTTGAGCTTGCTTCTGTAATTAAGCCGCTGTTTGAAAAGACGGATATACTTATTGACGATGCGCAGGAAAGGCAGCTTCTTGAAGATATTGAACTTCCGCTTTCACGTGTTCTTGCTAAGATGGAATACGTCGGCTTTGAGGTTGATAAAAACGGAATTGAGTCCTTCGGCAAAATGCTCGGTGAAAGAACTAAGGCTTTAACCGATTCTATTTACGAAAGTGTTGGGTATGAATTTAATATCAATTCTCCAAAACAGCTTGGCGTTGCACTTTTTGAAGAACTTAAATTACCGTGCAAGAAAAAGACAAAAACAGGATATTCAACCAATGCCGAGGTACTTGAAGGCTTAGTCGGCGAGCACCCTGCAATCAGCCAAATTCTTGAATATCGCTCGCTTTCTAAGCTTAAATCCACCTATTGCGACGGACTTTTAAAGGTTATTGCAGATGACGGCAGGATTCATACCCGCTTTAATCAGGTTGAAACAAGGACGGGCAGAATTTCATCTCTTGAGCCTAATTTGCAAAATATTCCGATTAGGACGGAGCTTGGCAGCCAAATGCGTAAATTTTTTATCGCAGGCGAGGGCAAAAAGCTTGTTGACGCCGACTACAGCCAGATTGAACTTCGTGTTCTTTCTGACCTTTCAAATGATAAAAATATGATTGACGCATTCAATTCGGGCGAGGATATTCATACGATTACCGCTTCTCAGGTGTTTAATCTTCCTGTTCAAATGGTTACCCCTCAAATGAGAAGCAGGGCGAAGGCTGTTAATTTCGGCATTGTTTACGGCATCGGTGCATTTTCTCTTGCAAAGGATATCGGTGTTTCAAATAAAGAGGCTAAGCAGTATATTGAAAATTATCTTGCCCATTACAGCGGTGTAGACGATTATATGAAAAAGATGATTGACCTTGCAAAGGATAAGGGCTTTAGCGAAACATTATTCCACAGAAAAAGATATTTGCCCGAACTTGCTTCGTCTAACCATATGATGCGTGCATTCGGCGAACGTGTTGCAAGAAATATGCCTATTCAGGGCACCGCCGCCGATATTATCAAAATCGCAATGGTTAAGGTTGACGATAGGCTTACAAAGGAAAATATGAAATCACGTCTTATTCTTCAGGTGCACGACGAACTTATCGTTGAATCACCGGAAAACGAGGCACAAAAAGCGCTTGAAATCGTGTGTGAGGAAATGGAAAATGCCTGCAAAATGAAGGTTCTTCTTCGTGCAGACGGAAAAATCGGCAATACGTGGTTTGACGCTCATTAATGTAATATGATTAGTATAGAAAAATTTAACATAAAATATCTTGATGATGTTTATAAAATAGAATGTGCCTGCTTTGCTCACCCGTGGAGCAAAAAAGACCTTGAAAATCAGCTTTCGCTTGACACCTCTCACTTCCTTGTTGCACTTGAAAATGAAAAAGCAGTCGGCTATATGGGACTTCAGATTTTCTCCGGTGAGGGTTATGTTACAAATGTTGCCGTCTTGCCCGAATATCGCAGACGTGGCATAGCTCAAAGGCTTATATTTGCCGAGTTTGAAAATGAGATGGATTTTATAACCTTAGAGGTACGCAAAAGCAATACCCCTGCAATAAGGCTTTATGAAAAAGCAGGCTTTGAAAATGTCGGTATCCGCCCTCATTTTTACACTTCCCCCGACGAGGACGCAGTAATTATGACTAAGAATTTTAAAAAGGATGAAAATATATGATGGTTCTATTTTTTATGTTGTTGATAATTGTATTGGTTTGCGTTATAAAATATGTAGGCTACGTTAATTCGACATATTATAAAATTACTAAAAAACCGGTTCTTGCAATGAGAACCGATGTCGGAAGTTATGGCGAATACTGTATATTTAAATTACTCAAATCATATGAAAGCCAAGGAGCAAAATTTCTTTTTAACGTTTATTTGCCAAAGGGCGAAAATGAAACTACGGAAATTGATGTTCTTATGATTTGCTCTCAAGGTATATATGTTTTTGAAAGCAAAAATTACAGCGGTTGGATTTTTGGCAATGAAAAATATAAAATGTGGACTCAAACCTTGCCGCAAGGTAAAGGCAGACCGTCTAAAAAAGAAAAATTTTTAAACCCGATTATGCAAAATAAATTACATATTAGGTGTTTAAACGAATATTTGAAAGAGGAATATCCTGTTTATTCGGTTATTGCCTTTTCGCAACGTTGCGAGCTTAAGAAAATAGAGCTTGTAAGTGATAATGCTGCTGTTGTAAAGAGAAATGATATACTGAAAGTGCTTGCCAAAAACTCAAAATATGTAGGACAATTAGACGAAAAAACAGTATCGGAAATTTATGACAAATTATATCCGCTTACACAGGTAAGTGAAGAGGTTAAAAAGCAACATATAGAAAATATAAAAAAGGAAACAGAAAATGAAAATTTTGGGAATTGAGTCCTCTTGTGACGAAACAGCATGCGCTGTTGTTGAGGACGGACGAAAAGTATTATCAAATATTGTTGCAACCTCGCTTGAGGAGCATAAGCTCTACGGCGGAGTTGTGCCTGAAATAGCATCAAGGCGACACGCAGAATCAATCAGCGGCGTCGTTAAAGAAGCTCTTGAAAAGGCTGACTGCACTTTGGATGACATTGAAGCGATTGCGGTTACTTACGCACCGGGTCTTATAGGTGCGCTTTTGGTGGGCGTTAATTTTGCAAAGGGTTTATCGTTTGCAACAGGCACTCCGCTTGTGCCTGTTCATCATTTGAGAGGTCATATTGCATCAAATTACATTTCAAGCGATGTTAAGCCGCCGTTTTTGTGCCTTGTTGTCAGCGGAGGCCATTCGCATATTGTTGCAGTTAATGATTACACGGATTTTGAAATTATCGGCAAAACACGTGATGATGCGGCAGGCGAGGCGCTTGACAAGGCAGGCAGGACTATGGGCCTTGCGTATCCCGGCGGAATAAGTATAGACAAAATCAGCAAGCAGGGAAATGAAAATGCTTTTAAATTTCCTCATCCGAGAGTCACGGGCAGTGAATACGATTTTTCGTTTTCAGGTCTTAAAACAAGCGTTATCAACACTGTTCATAACGCAAAGCAAAAGGGTGAAGAAATAAATATACCCGACCTTGCGGCTTCATTTCAAAAAAGCGTTGTTGATTGCCTTATTCAAAATCTTGAAAAAGCGGCAATTGACAAAAACTTCAAAAAAATTGTAATAGCAGGCGGTGTTTCTGCTAATTCTAAATTAAGAAGAGAAGCAGAGAAGCTTTGCCAAAAGCATAAATGGCAGCTTTATTTGCCCGAACTTAAATATTGCGGCGACAATGCGGCAATGATTGGCTCGCAGGGCTATTATGAGTTTATAAGCGGTGTTGAGGCTGACGAAAGTCTTAACGCTTATGCCACAATGCCTATCGACGAAGCGTACAAAAGCAGTAATTGACAAAAAATTCACATAAAGTGATTAATTTGATTTTATGTTATTGTTACATTTTAATGAATTTTTGGCAGTTCTATTGAATTTTAAGGATTTTTTGGTATAATTAATGAGAATGAAATTGGGGAACTTTGATTGTTTTTCAATGAGTTCAATTTGTTTGTAAATAATTTCAAAGGAGAATAAAGATATGGAAACAAATCTTACTTCTAACAAGTCACTTCTTGATTGGCTTGACGAAAAAGTAGAACTCCTTAAGCCATCAAACATTGTATGGATTGACGGTTCAAAGGAACAAATCGACGCTCTTAAAAAAGAGGCTGTTGAAACAGGCGAAATGATTAAGCTTAACGATGAGCTTCTTCCTGATTGCTATCTTCACAGAACAGCAGAAAACGACGTTGCACGTGTTGAGGACAGAACTCTTATCTGCACAACTAAGGAAGAGGATGCAGGTCCTACTAACCACTGGATGGCTCCTGATAAGTGCTACAAGATGCTTTATGACATCGCAGCAGGCTCTTATGAAGGCAGAACAATGTATATCATTCCTTATTCAATGGGCCCTGTAGGTTCACCTATGTCTAAGATTGGTATTGAGATTACAGACTCAATCTACGTTGTTCTTAATATGAATATTATGACAAGAATCGGCAAGAAAGTTCTTGATACTCTCGGCGATTCAAACGACTGGGTACGTGGTATGCACTGTAAATGTAACGTTGACCCTGAAAATAGATGGATTTGTCAGTTCCCTGAGGACAACACAATCATTTCTGTAAATTCAGCTTACGGCGGAAACGTACTTCTCGGTAAAAAGTGCTTCGCTCTTCGTATTGCTTCTTACCTTGGTAAGAACGAGGGCTGGCAGGCAGAACATATGCTTATCCTTGGTCTTCAAAAGCCAAACGGAGAAATCAAGTATATCTGCGCTGCATTCCCATCAGCTTGCGGTAAGACAAACCTTGCAATGCTCATCCCACCTGAAGGATATCAGAGAAAAGGCTACAAGGTATGGTGCGTAGGCGACGATATTTCTTGGATTAAGAAGGGTGAGGACGGACGTCTTTATGCTATCAACCCTGAAAATGGATTCTTCGGCGTTGCTCCTGGTACTAACGAGAAGTCTAATCCTAATGCTCTTGCATCAACAAAGAAGGGCACAATCTTTACAAACGTTGCTCTTAACCTTGATAACAACACAGTTTGGTGGGAAGGTCTTGACAAGAATCCACCTGCAAATGCAATTGACTGGAAGGGCAATCCTTGGAACGGTCAAACAAGCGAGGAAAAGGGTGCTCATCCAAACTCAAGATTCACAGCTCCTGCTGTAAACTGCCCTTGCATTTCATCAGAATTTGAAAATCCAAACGGTGTTCCTATTTCAGCATTCGTATTCGGCGGCCGTCGTGCTAAGCTCACTCCGCTTGTATATCAGTCAAAGAGCTGGAATCACGGTGTATTCGTAGGCTCAATTATGGGCTCTGAAACAACCGCTGCAGCTACAGGTCAGGTTGGCGTTATTCGTCGTGACCCTATGGCTATGCTCCCATTCTGCGGCTACAATATGGGCGATTATTGGAAGCATTGGATTGAAATCGGCGAAACTCTTGACGAGGATAAGGCTCCTAAGATTTTCAATGTTAACTGGTTCCGTAAGGACGACGAAGGCAACTTCTTGTGGCCGGGCTTCGGCGATAACCTCAGAGTTCTTGATTGGATTATCGACCGTTGCGAGGGTAAGGTTGACGCTCAGGAAACAGCTATCGGTTATCTTCCTTATGCTAAGGATATCAATCTTGACGGCCTTGATATGACTGAGGCTGACCTTGAGAAGATTCTTGACGTTGATAAGGATGCTTGGAAGGAAGAACTCAAGGGCGTTGATGAGCTTTATGCTAAGTTCGGCGATAAGCTTCCTAAGGAGCTTGAGGACGTACTTGAAGAAGTTAAGTCAAACCTTGACAAATAATTATCTCTTTTGAAATAATATAATACAAAACACGGTACAAAATTTTGTACCGTGTTTTTGTTTTTTGTTTTAAATATTATAAATTATTTTTCTTTTTTATTCCGACTAAAAATGAAAGTGAGACGATAAACGTGATTGCTTCGGCGACGGGGAATGCAAGCCATACGCCTGTCATTTTGAAGAGATAGGAGAGCAAAAATACGCTTGCGATAATCACAACAAAGCCACGCATAATTGAAATGATAAAAGCCGGAGCCGCCTTGCTCATAGAGCTGAATGCAAGGGACAGGAAAATATTAAGCCCTGCAAAAATGAAGCCTATAAAGTAAATTCTCAAACCTTTAACTGCATAATCGGTAAGTGCGGCAATGTGCTCGCTGTTGAAAACATTTGCGATTGGGGCAGCAAAAATATTTACGGTTACTATTATTATTCCTGCAAGGCAAAGGCAGGTGATAATGCCGAGCTTGAGTATTTTTGAAACATTTTCGTTTTCGCATTTAGCGTAATATTTGCTGATAAGCGGCTGCGAGCCTTGCGCAACACCGTTGAATACAGACACGGCAACGAGCGAAATATTAGCAACAACGCCGTAAGCCGCAACGCCGATATTGCCGACTAATTTTAATATAATCATATTAAACGCAACGGTGATTACACCTGAGGAAAATTCGCCTACAAAGGCTGAAACACCAAGCTTTGCACAGTTAAATAATTTAACGAAAGACGGCACGCAGGGCTTAAAGCTTATGTTGTTTTTCTTTGAGAAAAAGTGAATACAGCAGATTGCACAGCCTACAACAGGACTTAAAGCCGTAGCCAAAGCCGCACCTGCCATACCCATTTTAAGCGGAAACATAAGCACCCAGTCCATAACAATATTGAAAAGACTGCTTATAACCGTAGCCGCCATTGCGATTGACGGTGCGCCGTCATTTCTGACGAATGCATTGCAAATGTAATTCCACATAAAAAGCGGAGTAAAGCACATAAATATTTTTGTGTAAGGAGTGCCGACCTTTACAATCTCACTGCTTCCTCCCAATAAAGCAACAAGTTTATCGGGTATAAAAACACCGATTGCCATAAAAATCAAGGCGAAAAGCGTTGTGAAAAATATTGCGTTGAAAAAATATCTGTTATTTTTTTCTCCCTGATTTTTAGCTATTGCAAATCGGATTGCCGAGCCTACGCCAATCATTGAGCCTATGGCAAATATTAAATTATATAAGGGTAATACAAGATTTAATGCGGTAATGCCGTTAGCACCGACTGCCTTTGATATGAAAAAGGTGTCAGCCAAAATGTAGCACGACATTCCAATCATGGCAAATACGTTTTGCGATACGTATTTTGCAAACTCTTTTGACGCACTTTTGCTTTTCATAATAGATTCCTTTACTTGTTTATATATTATGGCGATTTTAACATATATATATTTAATTGGCAAGTGTTATTTAAAATGTCGTGTTTTTATTTATTTAACATATTATTTAATAATGTTCATATTTATTTCACACGCAGTATATTTATGAATATTATAGTTGTAGTTGCAAAGGGAAAGGTGCTACTTCCCGATGCGTATAAAATATTTTTCATCCTTACCTCCTCTTTTTTATATTGATAAAAAGAATAGAAACACCGAGACGTAAAAGCCTCGGTGTTTTTATTTTGTTAATTATACAATTTAAAATTCGATTTTCGTTTGCTTATAATCCTTATCGTGGGCAGTTAGCACCGCAACGCAGTTTTCGTTTTTATACATTTTATTAAGCCAACGAAGAGAAATTTTCATATTTTGAATATTATGTATCGGGCCGGAAAGAATAAGCTCGCTCCACGATTTTTCGCTTATTCCGTTGTCGCCGGCAATTACTGCCATTTTGCCGTTTTGCTTAATCACAACGCAAACAGAGCCTGCCGAATGACCGGGAGTATAAACAATTCTGACGCTTCCATCTCCGAATAAATCGCAGCTTTTGCCGAAAGGTGCACGGGAGTCATAATTCATTTCAATCGGTTCAATTTCAATACCCTGCCAAAGCGCTTTACGGTATCTTGGGTTTGGAAGAAGCGATATTTCAAGTTCTTCTTTTGTTGCATAAATGTGTTTTGCACCTTTTAAATCCTTAAGCCCGCTTACATGGTCGCAGTCAAGATGAGTTAAAATTACCGCATCAAGCTGCTTTGGGGTAATGCCGAGTACCTCAAGCTGCCTTACAACACTATCGTTAAGAGTAACGGTTGGCTGACTTGAAAAGTAAAGAGCAAGTCCGAGATGATGACGTGGGTTTATGGCGCATTGCTCGCTCCAACCGGTATCAACAAGAATGTTTTTGCCGTTTATTCTTATTAAAAATGCTTTGACGGGCACATCATTTCTGCCTTTTTTGCTTTGAAAAAGACCTGTATAAGCAAATTTTCCGCTCTTGCTGTCCCTGTTATGAACGGCACTTGATACAAGCATTTTGCCCGTTTGCAGTACGTCGATTTCAGCCATAAATTCGTCCCTCTTTTACCTATAATATAATAACAATATAATATCATATTCAGCTTATTCATTCAACAGGATTTATACTGATTTATATATTTGTAAAAAAGTTATTTTGAAAGTGACAATCTTGCTTTGTTTTGATATAATATAGAAAGCAAAAGGAGTTGGTAGCGTGAAAAATATGCTTGATTATATAGAGGAATACGGTAATTATTCATTTAAAGAAAAGCCTTTTAATGAAATAGATAATCTTATATTTTCACAGCTTGCGTATACGGATTTTAAAAATATTGCAGATAAGCAGAGTGTGTCGCTGTTAAAGGGCGCAAAGATGTTTTTTGCAATGTATACTCAGCAGGAGATTGACGAACTTATTGCAATCAGTGCAAAAAGTGCCGATTTGCTCAGGCGTTGCAGTATGGCAAAGAGGTTTCAAAACATTATTTTGTGTGATTATATTAATAATGTAAGTGACGATATCGACAAGCAATTTTCAGCAATCCATTTTCTTCTTGATGACGGGTGCGACGTTGTTGCATTCAGAGGAACCGACGTTACGGTTACGGGCGTTAAGGAGTCGGCAATGCTTTCCTATATGTTTCCCGTTCCTGCGCAAATCGAGGCTTTGTATTATTTTCAGGAAACGTGTATGCGCCATTCGGGTGATATAATTCTCTGCGGTCATTCAAAGGGCGGGAATCTTGCCGTTTTCGCCGCAGTTAATTGCTCAAATTCGCTAAAGAAAAGGCTTAAGGCGGTTTACGAGGACGATGCGCCGGGCTTTCCGAAATATTTTTTTGACAGATACGATTATTGTCAGATTAAAGATAAAATTCATTTCTTTACACCGCAAGGCTCAATTATCGGCAGAATGCTTTTTCATGATACAGAGCCTTCTATTGTTCACAGTGAAAATTCGGGTCTTAAGCAGCATCAGGTCTCTTCTTGGGAGGTTGACGGTGACCGTTTTAAATATGAGGAAAAATATGACCGTACAAGCGATTTTGTAAGCGATTATATAAATGAACTGATTGATTATATCTCCGACGAGGAGCTTGAACTTTTCTTTGATACACTTGAATATGTTGCCGAGAATATAGGCATTGAGGATTTTTATGATATCAAGGAGCTTGATATCATAAAAGTGTTCGGTTTGATTGACTCTATTACAACTCTTGATGACGAACATAAAACGAAATTTAAGCAAATTTTGAAAAAAGTTATAGCGGATTTCACAAAGGAGTATTTGTCTCAAAAAACCCAGACATATAAGAATATTTTAGAAAGCTTTTCATTGAAGAAAAAAGAAAATATAGACAGCAATACGGATAAAAATGAGGTAATAGCAGACGGTAGGGAGAGATAACGTAATTTTTTGCTTTATTAGTATTGAAAAATGAAATTAACGTGCTATAATATTTTTTATAATATTATTATAATTATAAATTTTATAGGCATTGGGTAAAAGCCTTTGCCGTAAATATAGGAGATGTTTAAAAATGCAAAAGAAAGATATTGATTGGTCAAGCCTTGGCTTTGGCTATGTTAAGACCGACAAACGTTTTGTAGCTCACTACAAGAACGGCAAGTGGGACGAAGGTCAGCTTGTTGAGGACGATACTATTACACTTAACGAATGTGCCGGTGTACTTCAGTATGCACAAACTTGCTTTGAGGGTCTTAAAGCATATACAACTAAGGACGGCAGAACTGTTTGCTTCCGCCCTGACCTTAATGCAAGCCGTATTGCGGATTCTTGCCGTGGACTTCAAATTCCGGTTGTTCCTGAAGAAATGTTTTTAAGAGCTGTTAAAGAGGTTGTAAAGGCTAATGAGGCTTGGGTTCCTCCTTTTGGCAGCGGTGCTACTCTTTATATTCGTCCGTATGTTTTCGGTGTTAATCCTGTTATCGGTGTTAAACCTGCAGATGAGTATGAGTTTAGAATGTTCTGTACTCCGGTAGGTCCTTATTTCAAGGGCGGTGCAAAGCCTATCACTATCCGTGTATCAGATGTTGACCGTGCCGCACCTCACGGTACAGGTAATATTAAAGCAGGTCTTAACTATGCTATGTCACTTCATAACATTGTTGATGCTCATGAGCATGGCTTTGACGAAAATATGTATCTCGACCCTGCAACAAGAACAAAGGTTGAGGAAACAGGCGGCGCTAACTTCCTTTTTGTAACTAAGGACGGCACTGTTGTTACTCCTAAGTCGGATTCTATTTTACCGTCAATCACCCGTCGTTCACTTATGGTTGTTGCTGAGAAGTATCTTGGCCTTAAGGTTGAACAGAGAGAGGTTTATTTTGACGAGGTTAAGGATTTTGCAGAGTGCGGCCTTTGCGGTACTGCAGCTGTTATTTCTCCTGTCGGCAAGATTGTAAACCACGGTGAGGAGATTTGCTTCCCATCCGGTATGGAGGAAATGGGCCCTGTAACCAAGAAACTTTATGAAACTCTTACAGGTATCCAAATGGGTGAGATTGAAGCGCCTGAAGGCTGGATTTGCGAAATAAAATAAGTTAAAAATTTCATCGGGGTCCCCGGAAAGCGTGAGCTTTTTGGGGAAGAGGAGAAAGGAACGGAGCGTTTATTATGAATTTCAAGGAAATTCATTCAAACACGGAATTTCTTTCGACGTAGCGTAGGGGCGAACATTGTTCGCCCCTTTTTGTTTTTTAAAATGTAAACTTTTTATAAATCTATTGAATATTATATAACTTTTATTTATAATAATGGCGAAATTTGAAAAGAGGTAATATCGTATATGAAATTTAAAAAGATATTGTCAATATTTTTAAGCCTTGTGCTTGTTTTATCTGTTTTTGCAGGGCTTGAAATAAATGCTTATGCCGCAACAAGCGGAACGTCAGGCGGTGTAAACTGGAATCTTGATAAATCAACAGGCGTTTTCACCATTACAAAAAAAGGTAACGGCAGAGGCGCCGATTATTCAAAATATCAATTTTTTGGCGGAAACAATCAGCCTTGGTATAATGAACGTAAATCAATTAAAACGGTTAATGTTGAAGAGGGCGTCGTTCAAATCGGCTCATATTGGTTTTACGATTGTACTAATTTGACTTCGGTTAATTTTAATTCTTCCACCCTTGATACCTTGGGTGATGACCTTTTCAGGGGCTGTACCTCACTTCAAAGTATTAATCTTCCTGAAAATGCGACTTACTATTATAGTGAACTTTTCCTTGACTGTACCTCGCTTAAGTATGTTTCGCTCCCGTCAACCAATAATACCGATAACTATAAGGGCAAAATCCCTAACGGTACATTTAAGGGTTGTACTTCGTTAGAGCAGGTTTACGTCGGCAGCGGCCATACGGGTATGGACGTTAATGCTTTTAACGGCTGTTCAAAACTTAAGGGCATTGTTTGGACAAGCGGTAATCTTTCGTTTGTTGCAAGCTCAGCTCTTACAGGCGTTTCGTCAAGCTGTAAACTCGTTTGCGCAAGTTCTCTTGTTAATGCGACAAGTGCGCTTTCATTCCAAAATGTAAACGGCTTTTGCGGCACGGCTTTGAGCTATAAATATGATGCACAAAACAAGAAGTTAAGCGTTTTGGGCAGCGGCGATATGACCTCTAACCCTTGGAGCGTTTACTCCGCATTTATTACTGAACTTGATTTTTCGGGCACAAACGGTAATTTTACAATTATGAGCGGTGCTTTTCAAAATTTGATTAATTCAACATTTTGGGTAAATATTCCGTCAAATTGTACTCAAATCGGGAGCAATGCATTTTATAATGCAAACTTTAATTACAACAGATTTTTAGGCGATAAAATCACTATCGGCAATAATGCTTTCGGCAACGGCTCGAGCTCGTATGCTCGCTTTTTCGGTATTGCAAATTCAGGTGTTCGTGATTATGTAAAAGAGGGTCAGGCTAAGGGTTACGATTGGCATTATTACTGCCTTGACGATAAGCATAATTATGTGACTAAAACAGTTGCGCCTACCTGCGTTGAAAAGGGGTATGATTTAACATATTGTATTGATTGCGATGCGGATGAGACTAAGTCAAATTATACGGACGTTGCCGGTCATAAGTATGAATACACCGGCACAAACGGTCCAAGCATTGTTTATAAATGCAGTGTCTGCGGTAAAACAAATCTTCAGCTTGACGCACTTACTCTTGTTTCAAGTTTTAAGGACGCAATAACAACAGACGATAAGGCTGCGGCTTATACTCAGTCAAATTATGACGGTAAATATGACCTTAACCATAACGGCTTTATCAATGCTAAGGATTACAGTATGCTTAGCAAGATAATTAATAATATTGATACAACGAATAAGCAAACAACTATCGATACTTCAACCGCTTACCAAACAATTGAGGGCTTCGGCGCTTCTGCTGCTTGGTGGGCACAGTATGTCGGCGGCTGGGATAATTTAGACGAGATTATGGAGCTTCTTTACAGCAAGGAAAAGGGTGCAGGTCTTGATATTTATCGCTATAACCTCGGCACGGGATCGCAAGATGATACGCATATTACAGATGTTGACAGAAGAACGCAAGGCTTTTTGCAGAAGGACGGCACATACGATTGGAGCCGTGACGCTAATGCTCAAAAAGCGCTTGCCTCTGCTCAAAAGGCTAACAAGGATTTAAAGGTTACCCTTTTCTCTAACTCCGCTCCTGTTTGGCTTACAAAAAATGGCAAGGCATATTGCTCAAACGGCGCTAATTCTAACCTTGATCCAAGCAATTATGACGCATTTGCCCAATTCGTTGTTAAGTGTTCGGAGCATTTCATTGACAAGGGTTATAATGTAACAGAGGTTTCTCCTATTAACGAGCCTGAATGGGCTTGGGCAGCCGATACAAACGGTAACGCCGGACAGGAGGGTTCTCATTGGGAGGATACTGCGGCAAGAGATTTCTATAATAACGCAATGATTCCTGCCATTAAAAAAAGCGAAAAGCTTAACGGTAGAGTCGGCGTCGACGTTTGGGAATGTGCTCAGCTTAATCACTCAACATATTTCAACGGTTTTCTTAATAATATGTTCTCATCATCAAGTTTGTACCCTAACAATTACGGCAAAAATAACTCTAATATCAGAGATTACGTTGACTCTCTCGGCACACACTCCTATTGGGCATCAACAAGTGACAGGGAAAAGGTTGCAAGCACACTTGCAGGCAATGCGCTTACTAATAATTACACCGCTGTTAAAAAGGTACGTTGCACAGAATATTGCCAGATGACAAATGACGGCAATTCGGGTGTTTACGGTCTTATTCAAAAAGAGGGCACAACCAACGGTCTCGGTATCGAATACGGTCTTGCTCTTGCAGATATTATGCATCAGGATTTAACCATTCTCAACGCTGTTGAATGGGATTGGTGGGTAGCTGTCGGTCCCGGTGTATATCCTGACGCACTTGTTTATGTTAATAAGGAAAATCACAACGATGTTCAAACCTCAAAGCGCCTTTGGGTAATGGGTAACTACGCAAGATTTATTGAGGACGGCGCAAAGAGAGTTTCTGTTTCGACAGGCTCAAACTTTGCCAAAAATCTTGTTACAAACACAACTTATTCTTGGAAAGACGGCAACACAACACGCACCGACAAGAATAATTACATTGAGCAGACCGCTTACCAAAATCCTGACGGAACAGTTGTAGTAGTTTATATCAACAATTCGGACACAAACGAATATACAAAGTTCTCATCATCGGATTATAAGAAGTTTGAAACTTATGTAACAGACGAAAGCCGTGACCTTGAAAAATATCAAAGCGGCAACACAAATGTGGCTGTTTCAATTCCTGCAAAGAGTGTAACAACAGTAGTTCTTACACCGAATGCAAAATAATAAAAAATAATAAAATTAACGGGCGAACAGTGTTCGCCCCTACGGTTATCGTATAATTTGATTTTCGTAGGGGCGCTCACCGATCGCCCGTTTTTTATTTTTCTATTTCTAATACTGTTAATTTATCCCCGTCAACCTTAAATTTCACGTTCATATTATCAAATGAAATGCCGTAAATTCTGTTAGAATCATTTTGGTAGGCAGGACGTGGGTCGCAACTTAAAATGCCTGTTAGTGCGTCAATTTTGTCGCTCGGTATAAATGATTTTAAATTATCGCTTATTTCAATTTCAAGCCTGTCTGCTTCGTGCACGTCTGCAAAGCTGCTTTTTGCTTCGGGACGGCAGTCGGCATATTTTATATAAGGCTTAATGTCATAAATCGGAGTGCCGCTTTTCATATCAACTCCGCCTACCGTAAGCACTGTGCCGTGCTCTTTCGTTTGTTCAACCTTAATCAGCTTTACGCACGATAAGCCGATATTGTTAGGCCTAAACGGTGAACGGGTGGCAAAAACGCCTTTTCTTTTTTCTCCTCCAAGCCTCGGAGGCCTTACAGTTGGTGAAAATTCATCCCTTATACTGTCTGAAAACTGCCACAAAATCCAAAGGTGAGAAAATTCCTCTATCCCGTCAAATGCTTCCTTAACATTATACGGAGAATCAAGAATTATTTTGCCCTCAAGCTCCTCAACAAGACCGCTTTGGCGAGGTGCGCCGAATTTTTCAGGCAAGGGTGTATATATTTTTCCTATAGGTTTCATAATTTTATACCTTTATTTTTGATAAAACCTCACCAACCTTGTCGTGAATAACAAGGTCTGCATTTTTATCCATCGGTGTTTCGTCACGGTTTATAAGCACTAAGTATTTGCCCCTGAAATATCTTACAAAGCTTGCCGCAGGATAAACCGTCAGGCTTGTTCCGGCAATAATCAGGCAGTCGGCATCGCTTATTGCTTCAAGCGCACCGTTTACGGTATCATTGTCAAGCCCCTCCTCGTAAAGCACAACATCGGGTTTTACCAAGCCGCTACATTCGTCGCAATAGGGGATAGGGGTGTTGTTTTTGATATAGTCTGCATCAAAGAACTTTCTGCATTTTGTGCAATAATTTCTAAGCGTTGAGCCGTGAAGTTCGTATACTTTTTTGCTTCCTGCCGCTTGGTGCAAGCCGTCAATATTTTGAGTCACAACTGCACTTAGTTTTCCTGCTTTTTCAAGCTCGGCAAGCTTTAGATGCGCCTTGTTCGGCTTGACATTTTCAATCAGCATTTTATCCCTGTAAAATTTAAAAAAATCAATAGTGCGGCTGTAAAAAAACGTGTGCGAAAGTATCTCCTCGGGAGGATAGTCGTATTTTTGATTATAAAGCCCGTCAACACTTCTGAAATCGGGTATTCCGCTTTCCGTCGATACCCCTGCGCCGCCGAAAAATACTATTTTATTACATTCGTCAATAATTTGCTGTAAATCCATAATGACCCCTTATTCCGCAATGTCCGCAAGGTCAAATCTTATAACCTTTTTAAGCCCGTCAAGCGTAGTTTCGACTTGATAGCCGATTTTGCCGCCGCTGAACATTATTGTATCAAAATCCTTTGCACTTTCGTGAATTGTGGTTTTAAAAAATTTCTTCATTCCAATCGGTGAGCAACCGCCGTGAACATAGCCGGTGAGCGGTAAAAGTTCTTTTGATTTAATCATTTCAACCTTCTTTTCACCCACTGCTTTTGCCGCTTTTTTAAGGCTTAATTCCTTGTTTACAGGTACTAAAAATACATAGTGATTGCCTGTTTTGCCGACTGTTACAAGCGTTTTGAAAACCTTGTTTGCATCTTCGCCTAAAACTTCGGCAACCTCTTGCCCGCCAACAGCGTCAGTGTTTAAATACGTATACTCTGTATATTTGACCTTTTTTTGGTCAAGTATTCTCATTACATTAGTTTTTTCGTCCATAGTTTTGCCTCGATATATTAATTTATATTATAATTTTATCATAGAGAAATTGTCTTTTCAACATTGTTTTAAAAGTTTAAATATAGTATAATGTTTTTATTCTGAAAAAAGCTTCAGCTTTAATCACGATAATTTTTTGATATAGTGCATGGCGCAATGATTTTATTTAACGGAGTAGATAAAAATGTATAGTGCAAACGAAAAACGATATGAAAAAGCAGAGTTTAATAAGTGCGGCGAAAGCGGTCTTTATCTTCCGAAAATTTCGCTTGGTTTGTGGCAGAATTTCGGTGACAAAGCTGATTATGACGAGATGAAGGATATTATTTTAACAGCCTTTGATATGGGTGTTACGCATTTTGATTTGGCTAATAATTACGGTCCGAAGCCCGGAGCGGCAGAGGTGAATTTCGGCAAAATCGTACGTGAAAATCTTATGCCGTACCGTGATGAACTTGTTATCAGCACAAAGGCGGGATACAGAATGTGGGACGGTCCTTACGGTATAGGTGGAAGCAGGAAATATCTTGTGTCCTCACTTGACCAAAGCCTTAAGCGCCTCGGTCTTGACTACGTTGATATTTTTTATCACCATTGTATGACACCGGATACCGAGCTTAAGGAAACAGCGCTTGCACTTTCCGATATCACACGTCAGGGCAAGGCAATCTATGTCGGAATGAGCAACTATAACGGCAAGAAAATGCACAGAATGTACCACAGATGCGATGATTTAAACGTGCCGTTTATCATAAATCAAAATAGATATTCGATTTTTGACAGAACGGTTGAAAAGAATGATTTGAAAAAAGAGGCTAAGTCTAAGAAAAAAGGCTTGATTGCTTTTTCACCTCTTGCGCAAGGTCAGCTTACCGATAAGCTTGCTGGCGGCATTGTTGAAAATTCAAGGCTTTACAACAACGAGGTGCTTCAAAAAAAGGTAGGCTACAGCGAGGGCAGGCAGGCGCAGATTGCTCAGCTTTATAAAATGGCAAAGGATAGGGGACAAACACTTTCTCAGCTTGCAATTGAATGGCTTTTGCAATGGGGCGAAGTTACAAGCGTACTTATCGGCGTTCACTCGAAGGCACAGCTTTTGGAAAACTTAAAGGCGCTTGAATGTAAGCCGCTTTCAAAATCGGAAATAATGCAGATAAATGCGATAGCGGGCAAGTGATTTTACTTGACAGTATTAATAATATAATATATAATATAGTGATTAAAATTCTGAGAAGGAGACATTTTTATGGCAGCAAAAACTTTTAAGATGACATCGGAAGGTAAGGCTGAACTTGAAAAAGAACTCGATTACCTTAAAACCGAAGGCAGAATTGATATAGCAGAAAAACTTAAGGTTGCACGTTCTTACGGTGACCTTTCCGAAAACAGTGAATATGATGAAGCTAAGAGTGAGCAGGCAAAGATTGAGGCACGTATCAGCGAACTTGAATATCAGCTTGACAATGTTGAGATTGTTGACAGCGTAGATAAAGATGCGGTAAGCATGGGCTCTAAGCTTAAGGTTAAGAGAATATCTGACGGCGTTGAATTATCGTTTGAAATCGTAGGCTTTGCACAGTCAAATCCGGCAGAAGGTAAGATTTCTGACGAAAGCCCTATCGGTATGGCTCTTATGGGCAAGAAGCAGGGTGAAAAAGTTACTGTTGAAGCTCCTATCGGTAATCTTGATTATGAGATTTTGTCAATCAACTAATTTATTGAAACAAGAGGTATAAATATGGCAGGAAAGTTTGAAATCACCAAAGCAGGCGACGGTACTTTCTCATTTGAATTATTTATTGATGATAATGCAGTCGGTAAAAGCCCTGTTTTTGACAAGGAGGACGCTTGCAAGAGAGGTGTTAAGGCTGTTAAGAAGAACAGCAGAATGAAGGTTCAAAACACTCTTGCAAACGATGAGGAAAAGACTAATCCTAAATATCTTGTTGAAGCAGACGGCGATAAGGTGAAGTATACATTATTCCTTCAAACGGGTGCAGTTGCTCTTGAGGGCAGTGCCGATAATGAGGCAGAGGCTCTTGATATTATTGAAAAAATCGGCAACAATGCAAATGCCGCTCCCATGGCTATGGCAGAGGTTGTTCTTTCCGAGAATGAGCAAAAGCAGATTAGAATAGACAAGCTTAAGGCTCTTCAAGCTTCAGGACGTGACCCATTTGAAATTACACTTGCAAGCCAAACACATCATTCAGATGAGATTAAGGCAAGTTATGACGAGCTTGAGGGCAAGGACGTTATCATTGCCGGCAGAATTATGACATGGCGTGATATGGGCAAGGCTAACTTTATTGATATTCAGGACAGAAACGGCAGAATTCAGTCTTATGTAAGAATGAACGATATCGGCGAGGACGCTTTCAAGGAATTTAAAACTTGGGATTTAGGCGATATTGTTGAAATTAAAGGCTTTGTGTTTAAGACAAAGACAGGCGAAATCTCGGTTCACGCTAAGGAAATCAGGCTTCTTTCAAAATCTCTTCTTCCGCTTCCTGAAAAATTCCACGGTCTTACAGATATGGATACACGCTACAGAAAGCGTTATCTTGATATGATTATGAACCCTGATGTTAAGGAAACATTCATCAAACGCTCAAAAATCATTACTTCAATCAGAAATTATCTTGATAATCTCGGATTTATTGAGGTTGAAACCCCTATTCTTAATACTATTGCGGGCGGTGCGGCTGCAAGGCCTTTCATCACTCACCATAACACGCTTGATATGGATATGTATCTTCGTATTGCGACGGAGCTTTACTTAAAGCGCCTTATCGTCGGCGGTATGGAACGTGTATATGAGATTGGCAGAAACTTCAGAAACGAGGGTATGGACGTTCGTCATAATCCGGAATTTACCTGCATTGAACTTTATCAGGCGTTTACCGATTATCACGGAATGATGGATATTGCCGAGGCACTTATCCGCAATGCCGCTAATGAGGTTTGCGACAGCCTTCATATCACATTTAACGGCACTGCAATTGACCTTGAAAGTCCGTTTAGACGTCTTACTATGATTGATGCTGTTAAGGAATACAGCGGTGTTGATTTTAAAGAATTTATGAGCGATAACGAAAAGGCAATTGCAATTGCAAAGGAAAATGGCATCGAGATTGAAAACGGAAAGGCAACATGGGGCGATATTCTCAATTCGTTCTTTGAAGAATTTGTTGAAGAAAATCTTACTCAGCCGACCTTTATTATGGATTATCCTGTTGAGGTAAGTCCGCTTACTAAGAGGAAGCCGGATTGCCCTGTTTTGACCGAACGTTTTGAGCTTTTCATTATGGGCGGCGAATACGGCAATGCTTATTCCGAGCTTAATGACCCGATTGACCAAATGTCACGTTTCGAGGCTCAAATGAAGCTTCGTGAGGCAGGCGACGACGAGGCTAATATGATTGACCACGACTTCGTAACTGCTCTTGAATACGGTATGCCTCCTACAGGTGGCCTTGGTATCGGTATTGACCGTCTTGTAATGCTTCTTACGGACAGCTATTCTATTCGTGATGTATTACTCTTCCCGACAATGAAACCGATTAACGAATAATTTTATATTTATATCAGTGGGCAATCCCGATTGGAATTGCCCATTTTTAAAACAAACAGAAATACAAATCGGAATTTGTAGGAGGTAATATGATTATGAAAAAATTTCTTTCTTTGTTTTTGTGTCTTACTTGTGTGCTGATTTTAGTTGCATGTGGAAAAAAGGTAGCTCCTATTACGTTACCTCAAACCGACGAGATTACATCTATTGATATAACTTTTGGGGAAAATACAGTAAGTCATTCAGACAAAACTTGGATAAGTGAAATAATCGCCGATATTTCCAGTTCTGAACCGACTAAGAAGGAAAGTGTTCAAGACTGTCCACAAGTGGAAAGTTATATCAAAATTGACTTCCAGTTTGAGACAGGAACAAGTACTATCTTTGCGTATGAGGATAGTGGTAAATACTATATTGAACAGCCTTATCAAGGAATTTATAAAATTGATAGCCAACTATTCGAAAGGTTACAAGAAACTGATTAATTTCAGTTTGCCAACTTGACCTTTGAGAGAAGAGAAATCCCTTTCTCAAAGGCATAGAAAAAGGACAGTCGATTTTCTCGACTGTCCTCTCGGATTGGTTATGTAATTGTAAAATGTTATTTTTCATTAAACTTTTGAATATGTCCGTAATCTTTAAGCTCACTATTTTCAAAAGCTTGTTGTAAATTATCGCTATCCAAAAACAACACATTTCCACTTGAGGTCAAGGGCAACAAACAAGAATCAGCTTTCAGTATTTCTGCCGGATTGTCTATTAGCATAACCAGAGGATTTTTTGCTTCTATCGGCTTCGCTGATCCAAGAGTTACATTTACAGGAAATGCAAGCAGACCGCCACCTTCGTATTCGTATAACCCTGTTCCTTTTGGCAATACACTTCCGTCGTTTGTCAATATCGGCATTTGAGTGTCTAAAAACTCTTGCATACTTTTTGATAAGCTGCTATATTCTATGGGTTTTAATTTGCCAAAATCGCCAAAGTTTTCAATCCATTTGGGATTTGTAAACACCAAATGGTCATAATCTCCCAGCTCGGCAGAAAGTTCAATAGCGCTATCTACTACATAGGAGAGGAGCAAATTATCCTCTTGGTCAGATAGCAATTTGCTTCCGGCAGTTATCAGTTCTTTATTTTCGCATACTGTATCTATGTCAGTATATTCTATAAAGCTAATTTTGGTCATGTCATATTCGGAAAGCTTATTTGTATTTCCGCACCCGGTTAAACTAATCACAAGTGCTAATACAAACATGATTATAATGTTGTTATGTTTCATAGATTTCTCCATTTTCCGTTTGTTGCCCAATTATTAAAGAAGTATAGCACAAACTTATGAACAAATCAACATCATTTCAGTCTGTCCATCGTGTTCTCTGGTATACTCCCACGCCGCCTCTCGGCGTTCTTCACTGTATGGGGCGGACAGATGGAAAGAGAAACCGTCAAGATATAACACAAGGGAAATAATAAGGGAAAGCTAACCGGTGATAAACTTAGTGTTTTCAAGGGATTTGGCTTGCCGGTTGACTTTCAGGCAGAAGATGAATATAATAAGTATCAGTGGAGATTTGCCGGGTTTCATAGTTCGACTTACATCGTTTACATCAAAACATACATCATTTGAGTGCCAAATTGCAGTAAACGAGTCCGAAAAAGTTGTTTTTAAGCCTTTGAAAAAAGCTTTAACGACCGTTAGAACAACTTATTTTTGCAAATGAGAGAACCGAAACAAAATCCCCACAATGAAACCTTTAGATAAATAAAAACGCAAAAAACCAGTATTTATGCGGGTTTCAAGATTTAGGACAACCTCACAAATCAGCGATTTACATCAAACTTACATCATTTGATGCGTGAATTTGTGCAGAGCCTAAAAAATCGCATAATTTTCAAAATATATGGGCAGTTCCATTGTGGAATTGCCCATTTTCAAAACAAACAGAAATACAAATCAGAGTTTGTGATGGTAGATAATATGGAATGGTTTAATGTTTTTGGGCTGATTTTTATTGCAGTCATTATGATACCCAATGTTGTATTTGCGATTAAGTGCAAAGATGGATTTGATAATAAGTGGAATAATAAATATGTTGAGGTCACAGAACAAGTAGGAAGATTGGGTTGTTTCGGATTCATGATAATCAATATTCCGGGAACTTGGTTCGGGTGGTGGTCTGACGAAGCATTTGCACTATATCTGATTGTAGATACCATATTGGTAATGCTTTATTGTGCTATTTGGATTATATGTTTTAAGAAAAACAGCGTTTTCAGAGCATTAGCACTTTCTATTATTCCTTCAATATTGTTCTTATTTAGTGGGATTATGAGTAGGTCAGTGCTATTGATTATTGCATCAGTATTATTTGCACCAAGTCATATTGTGATTTCATATAAAAATGTAAAATGATATTTACAAATTCAAGTTTGTTAAATTGGAAAATTAGAATTTATATATAAAGGAGAATATTGATGAAACTGTTTTTATGTTCGCACTTTTCAAGTGTAGGAAGTCTGATAAAGGAAGAAATTGAAAATAAGAAAGTCGCATTTATTCCAACAG